>Ga0265797_10000189_pt1 | contig 120978 bp, 98 predicted proteins | sample P2T30metagenome_FD_192433 | JGI IMG/M metagenome (GOLD analysis project Ga0265797, IMG submission 192433) | Plant litter microbial communities from East Loma Ridge, Irvine, California - P2 T30 | ecosystem: Environmental > Terrestrial > Plant litter > Unclassified | place: USA: California... | reverse complement strand
CGCCGGCTGATCATGAACCTTTAAATTAACCTTAAACTGACACCTATGATATAAACACAACTACCTGCTACAAAAAAAGAGCCAGCAATGGTTGCGACATCGCTGACTCTCCTTTTTAATCTCACTTTTCGAATTTCTCGTCCGGGCACCCTGAAAAGGGTGTAGTGAGTTCTTTTGCCCAAATTTTTCAACAGAACAAAAGTTCATTAAAGTTATGACCAGAATTTATTGTTTCAAAGTAATTGTGCTGGATGCAATGAAATTATCCTTTTTACAATTTTGTATTGCAGTCGTCTTTTCAGGCCTGACGCTCGGTAACGATCGTTTGCTTGGACAGTCGCTTTTACAAAAAAAGGTTTCGATGCGGATCGAGGACAAAACCCTTAAAAGTGCTTTATCATACATGGAGAAAAGTGCCGATATCCGGTTTATCTATAATCCCAATGAAATAAAATCATCGGAGAAAATTCATTTTGCCGCTTCCAACGAAAGCCTGGCAGATGTTTTAAACAAACTGCTTGATCCGCTTTCTATCCGATATGAGGTAGCCGGAAAGCAAATCATGTTATTCCGAAAAACAAATCAGAAGTCTTCGGCTGACCCGCAAAAAGAAACGGCAGTTGAAGCACAGTCTTCCAAATTTGCTACAATTACCGGTAAAGTTCAGGATCAGAACGGACTGGCTTTACCGGGTGTCAGCGTCATCGTAAAGGGTACCCAAACAGGTACTACAACCGATGGAAACGGAAGTTATGCCCTCACCTACCCGCTTAAAGAAGGTGTGCTGATTTTTTCCTTTGTTGGTTTTGTTTCTCAGGAAGTCCCTATTGTTAACCAGACTAGCATTGATGTAACCCTGGTTGTAGACACCAAAGCATTGGAAGAAATTGTCGTGGTTGGTTACGGAACACAGAAAAAAGTAAGTGTCACCGGTGCAGTTGCGTCTGTTTCATCCAAACAACTTCAGCAAAGTGCAGTTGCTAACCTGAGCACAGCACTTGCCGGAAGATTACCGGGACTGATCACCGTGCAGAATAGCGGCGAACCCGGTGCAGATGCTGCGAACATCTGGATCCGCGGATTTGGTACTTTTAATTCCGGTGCACAGGGGCCATTGATCCTGGTTGACGGCATTGAACGTTCTTTTAACGGGATTGATGCCAATGAAGTGGACAACATTACGATACTTAAAGATGCGTCTTCAACAGCGGTTTTCGGAGTACGGGGTGCCAATGGTGTCGTGCTGGTTACTACCAAAAGAGGATCTAATGAAAAACCCAGGGTTTCCTTTTCATTACAAAACGGCTATCAGTCTTCTACGCGCGTTCCGAAATATCTGGACTCTTACAATGCGCTTCATTTGTATCGGGAAGGGCTTATTAACGATGGACTGAATGCCAACCTTTACACGGACGAATACATCGAAAAATTCAGGGATCGCTCCAATCCTACTTATCATTATCTGTATCCAAACACCGACTGGATGAAAGAGTTGTTGAAACCTTACTCCACTATGACGCAGACAAACCTCAATGTCTCCGGCGGATCAAAGTCAGCAAGATATTTCGTTTCACTTTCTTACATGAAACAAAGGGGGCTTTACAACTTTGAGGATAAGATTCAGGATTACGATATACAGGCAGTAACCAACAAATACAATTTCAGGTCAAATGTAGATCTTGATATTACGAAAGATCTGTCGATGGAATTAAATTTGGGGGCGATCATACGTGACCGTAATTATCCCGGAACAAGTGCAGACGGAATCTTCACATCTGCGAAATCTATCCCGGCATGGTGGTATCCGCTGGACAATCCGGACGGTTCTATTTCTGGAATGGCACCGCGAACTGCAAGTCCATACGGTTTGCTTACCCAATCAGGATATCAGCGATTGTTTGAAAATACATTACAGGCAACTACGGGCTTTAAACTAAAAATGCCCTGGATCACACCTGGCCTGAGTGCACGTGCAAGGCTTTCGTTCGATGTAGTGAATGACCGGAATATCAGCCGGATCAAGTCTTACAGCACCTACCAGTATGTAACTGACGAGAATCAACCAGATTTAAGTAAAGGGCAGTATCTTTTGGTTGGAAATGCTGGCAACAATACTTTGAGTTATGATGTTTCAGGAAACGGCACGCGACGAGCTGTGGTTGAAGCTTATCTGAATTATGACCGTGACTTTGGCAAACATGGTGTAAATCTGATGGGCCTTTATAACCAGCAGAGCTATTTCCTGAATATATCCGGTGGGCAGGCAAATGCAGTAAAAGGTCTTCCGTTTAAATATCAGGGTTATGTAGGTCGTGCTGCTTATGCCTATGACGACCGCTACCTGGCGGAATTCAATTTTGGCTTCAATGGATCTGAGAATTTCCCTTCCGGAAAACGTTTCGGATTTTTCCCTGCTGTATCTGTTGGTTGGGTAATTTCCAATGAAAGTTTTATGAGACGTAGTGACGCTTTATCTTTTATAAATCTTCTAAAAATACGTGCATCTGCCGGAGATGTGGGCAATGACCGGTATGGCAATCTGGGTGACAGCCGCTTTCTATATTTAAGTACCTGGTCTCTGACCGGGAACGGTTACCGCTTTGGACAAAACTACAACGGTGATCAATACAGCGGTGCCATCGAATCAGCTACCGGAAATCCAAATGTCACCTGGGAAAGAGCAAGAAAAATCAACCTTGGGCTGGAACTTGGTTTATGGCAAAATGCGGTTTCCATCACAGCCGATGTATTTTCAGAACACAGGGTAAATATTTTAACGACACCACAGACACTTCCCTCAGTGGTTGGTATTGTTTCCTCCCCTCTTGTAAATGCGGGAGTTGTTGATAATAAAGGTTTTGAGCTGGTTTTAGAACACAAGAAAAACTTTGGTGAACAAGGTTACTATGTTCGTGCCAATTATTCCTTTGCCCGAAACAAAATCATCAACATCGCAGAACCTGCCTACACAGGAAGAGAATGGCAGGCAAGAACAGGACGCAGGGTTGGAGAGCTTTACGGTTTGACAGCCATTGGATTGTTTAATAGTCAGGAAGAAATAAATGCCAGCCCGGTTCAGACTGCTTATGGTATTACAAAACCCGGAGATATCAAATATAAAGACATTAACGGCGACGGCGCGATCACCAACCTGGATCAGGGATATCTTGACAAAGTGAATACACCCGAAGCCATGTTTGGCGTTTCGCTTGGCTACCACTACAAAGGCTTTGATCTCAGCGTATTGTTTCAGGGAGCGATGGGCGGCAGTGTCTGGCTTACGGGTATTTCTGTCTGGCCGTTCAGCCGTTATGCAGGTGTGCTTTCTGCTGTGCAGGATAACTACTGGACCCCGGAAAATCCAGACCAGAACGCGATGTTCCCACGCATGACCTCAAATGACAACGCTAACAACTACCAGAATTCTTCTTTTTGGGTGTATTCAAATAATTATTTAAGACTTAAAAATGCAGAGATAGGTTATTCTTTCCCCAAAAAGCTGATCAAAAAAATTGGCTTTGACAATGCACGTATTTATGTAAACGGCGTGAATCTGCTCACCTGGGATAAGATCAAAATCTTCGATCCTGAAATTCCAAACGGAACCGGTAACTATCCTCAGCAAAAAGTGCTTAACGCAGGCCTAACCTTTTCTTTCTAAAGACATGAAAAAAAATACGATCATATTTCTCATTACTGCGTTGATTTCTTTTTCCTGCCAGGAATTTCTGAATGTCGTACCTAATGAGCTCATATCCGAAGAGGATGTGTATGGCAACATCAAAAATGCGGATGCCGCCCTTGCCAATCTTTACAATGCATTACCTAACGACGGTTTTCCTGAACCTGAACTTGGCGCAGGAACAGATGAGTGTAAACACCACTGGGAGAACCCGCCTATCCTTAAATACAACCTCGGAGCCTGGGGGCCGACAGACAATCCATATGATAACTGGACGGCCCGTTACCGCAACATCAGGGCCGCGAATATCTTCCTGAAAAATATTGAGAAAACCCCAATTCCAGGCGATTTAGCATCTTATTACACGCCACGTATTCCAAGATATGTAGCAGAAGCCCGCTTTCTTCGTGCGATGTTTTACTTTGAGCTGTTCAAACGTTATGGCGCAGTTCCGTTAACACATGAAGTAATGGACCCTGCTGACATTGCCGGATCTCAGGTATTCCGTAATTCAGTTGAAGAAGTTGTTGCATTTATCAGTTCTGAATGCGATGCCGCCGCAGCAAGCCTTCCCCTTTCTTACTCAGAGACACCGGAAGAATTGGGAAGAATTACCAAAGGTGCAGCGCTTGCACTTAAAGCAAGAACGCTTCTTTACGCTGCCAGCCCGCTTTTTAATGGTAATCCATTGTATGCCAATGTTAAAAACAGCGATGGTAAAGCCCTTTTCAACGCAACTTACGACAAGGAAAAATGGAAAAAAGCAGCCGATGCAGCTAAGGCAGTAATTGATTTGGGTGTTTATAAATTGTATTCTCCTACCCCTGAGAATCCTGTCAATAATTATGCACAAGTGTTTTATACAAGAGAATATAATGAAACGATTCTGCCGTATACTTTTGCGGACAACAATACTTTCGAATCAAAATATCTTCCTAACGGACAGCCATATAAAGGAAGCGGTAAAATGAGTGTAACCCAGGAAATGGTAGATGCTTACGAAACAGCATCGGGTTATCCGATCACCGATCCCGCTTCGGGATATACTGCCACCGGGTTTTGGAACGGACAAATGTGGGACGGGTTGAAGCAAGCCAATGTTTCTAACATTTCCAATATGTACAAAAACCGGGATCCAAGGTTTTATGCTTCTATCTTTTTCCAGTATTCCGTATGGCGGACAGCTGTTATTACCCGGCCGGTAAAGCTGGCCTGGTTTGGTGCAAACGGAGGAAACCTTTCAGACGGATGGCCGAAAAACGGAACCAATTGTGAAAGCGGATATAACTGGCGTAAGTGGTGTTCGCCAAATGTCGACCGAAATGCCAACACCGGAAACGCTGCACGTAATTATCCTATCATCCGTCTGGCCGAAATGTACCTCAACTATGCCGAAGCCATGAATGAATACCTGGCCGCTCCCGATGCGAGCGTTTATGCAGCCGTCAATACAGTGAGAAAGCGGGTTTCGATGCCTGATTTGCCGGTAACTGCTACCGACGCAGGAAAGGAAGGAATGCGTAAAAGAATACAGAATGAAAGACGCGTTGAATTCGCTTTTGAAAATCACCGTTTCTGGGATGTACGCAGATGGCTTATCGCGAAAACAGTTGACAACGGACCGGTACATGGTCTGAACGCCCGACCGACCCAGGCTGAACTGGAAGCAACCGGCCTGCCAACTACCAGTGAAGCAGCTGGTGTAGCCGTATTTTATAAAGTTGTGGTGTTACAAAACAGAGTATTCAAAGACAATCACTATCTGATGCCAATTCCTCAGTCAGAAATAGACCGCGATCCTAATCTGGTTCAGAATTACGGCTGGTAATTTTAATAAGTAGTTTGAAACACAGCGTGGTCCGGTTTTCTTGATAAAGACCGGACACGCTATGTTTTTTACCTATTAAAAAATTCCTACTAAGCTTCACGTACTTAAAACTAGTAGATTTCTGATAAAAACAGCTTGATAAATTACCATCTTTCTGATCAGAAAATTATCTTATCAATGGCTTTCAAAAATCTACATGCCTCTGTTTTTGTTCTGCTTATATTATTTTTAAACCTTTTCCGTGGAAATGCTTTTGCCCAGGCTAATAATCCATCCGATGCAGATTGCCCTTGCAGGAAAGTGGCTGCGATGACATTTCCCGGTGCAACCATCACCGCGTCGGACTGTGTAACTTCCGGCTATTTCACACCACCCGGCAGTACACAGCCAATCGAAAAATTACCTGCTTTTTGCAGAATAGCAGCAACTTTAAAACCTACATCCGATTCCAATATCCGCATCGAATTGTGGCTTCCGTTAACCGGATGGAACGAACGGTTTATGGGAACAGGAAATGGTGGTTTGGGAGGAGGAATTGCTTACGGCTCACTTGCTGGCGGCCTGAAAAGGGGATTTGCAACAGCCAATACGGATATGGGAACTGCCGGAGGAGCTGATGCAATGATCGGGCATCCTGAGAAATGGGCTGATTTCGGGCACCGCGCTACACACGAAATGACGGTAACCGCCAAAGCAATTTTAAAGACTTACTATGGAAAAGCAGCAAAACACAGTTATTTCGTGGGCTGCTCTACCGGAGGACAGCAGGCACTGATGGAAGCGCAGCGATACCCGGATGATTACGATGGAATTCTTGCCGGTGCACCTGCCAATAACCGAACACACCTGCACACTGGTTTTGTCTGGAATCACAAAGCTACCAACCAGTTTTCCGGAAGTGCATTGTTGCCTGCCGGCAAAACGGATTTTATAAACAATGCCATTCTTAAAGCATGCGCTGGAAAAGATGGCGGGGCCCCCGGCGATAATTTTTTAACAGATCCCCGTACCTGCAGGTTCAATCTGGAAACCTTGCCAAAATGCCCGGATGGGACGAATGAGGCGACCTGTATCACCAAACCGCAGTTGGCCGCGCTTAAAATGATCTATACCGGCCCTATCAATCCACGGACAGGTGAGCAAATTTATACACCTCTGCCGTTTGGCAGCGAAAACTCTTCTACCGGAATTGACTATCACCAGAATCCGAAACAGATGCCTCTGGCGCATTTCTACCAGCAGCGGTGGCTGATGGGTGCGGATTTTACCTTCGCCAATTTCGACTTTGATGAAGATCAGGACAGACTGGATTCTCTGCTTGCGCCTGTACTAAATGCAAACAATCCGGATTTGGAACCTTTGAAAAAACGGGGCGGTAAAATTCTGATGTATTCCGGAACAGCCGATGCTATTGTGCCTTTTCAGGATGCAGTGAATTATTATGAGCGGGTTGTAAAAGCACAGGGCGGACTCAAACAGACACAGCGTTTTTTCCGGTTTTTCCTGATTCCCGGTATGGGACATTGCGGCGGCGGCCCAGGTCTGACAGACTGTGGCCAAAGCCTCAGTACTAATGTTCCGCAGGACAAAGATCACGATGTACTTACCGCACTCATCAACTGGGTTGAAAACGAAAAAGCACCTGACAAAATCATCGCCACAGCCTTTACCAATGGCGACGTAAAAAAAGGAATCCGTTTTCAGAGACCGCTTTTCCCCTACCCCAAAATCCCAACTTACAGCAAAGGCGATGTAAATTTGCCAGCTAGTTATAAAGGGGTCATTTATCGGGAAAGGCAGGTATTAAGGCCTGCGGAGCGGTATTTGAAGTAAATGAAGAACTGTACGCCGAATCTTTACTACCAAAGGCCTCTTAACTCTTTAAATCAAATCCGTACATCCGTTGCAAACAGCCTTATAAAAACTCAGCCCGGATAAACACCCGGGCCAGATCACTATACAAAACACATCACAGTTCTTAAACCGTTGCCGGGATCGTGTAAGGCCCGCGGTATTTACGGGTGAGATATTTATTTGCATCATCGTCTCCTACAAACTTCTCCGTTTTAGGATCAAACGTCAATGCACGGCCTGTACGGTAAGCAATATTTCCCAAATGCGCCAAACCGGATGACAAATGTGCCGTTTCCACCGGGCCGTTGCAAATTTTCGGATCACGGGCTACTACGGCATCAATAAAGTTTTTATAATGGTCACCACCTGCTTTTCTTGTTGGTCCGGGCTTTTTGTCTTTACCCAAGAAGGTTTCATAAAAGTCGTAACCCTTTACCACCAGGTAACCTTCGCTGCCATAAAATATATTTCCAATTCCTACGCCGCCTTCTTCGTTGGTCATCCAGGGACGTACTTCAAATTCGATGATCTTTTTTTCTTTTGGATAAATAAAAGAAGAACTCAGTAATTCAGGCGTTTCCTTGGCATCGTTCCAGAGAAATTTACCGCCGGAAGAGGTTATCTTTTCCGGAAAAGAATCCACGCCCAATCCCCACATGCACATATCCGTTTCATGAATTCCCTGGTTGCCAATGTCACCGTTTCCATAATTCCAATGCCAGTGCCAATCGTAGTGCACATAGTTTTTGGAAAAAGGTTTCATCTCGGCCGGACCGGTCCACAGGTCATAATTCAGTCCTTCCGGTACAGCAGAGGTTCCCCTGTCACCGATATCGGGTCTCCATTTATAAACCAGCCCGCGTGCCATGTACACATTTCCAATCAACCCGTCACGCATGTGTTTAACTGCTTCCTGCAAAGCGGCTGAACTCCGCAGCTGTACGCCGTGCTGCACTACGCGCTTGTACTTTTTGGCTGCTTCGATCATTCTTCTGCCTTCGCTCAGGTTGTGCGAACCCGGTTTTTCTACATAAACATCTTTCCCTGCCTGCATTGCCCAGATTGCCGCAAGTGCATGCCAGTGATTGGGCGTGGCAATACTTACCACATCAATGCTTTTATCCTCATAAACTTTCCGAAGATCGTTTTCTGTTTTAACCGTTTTGCCGGTTTTGGTATTAAACTCCTTTGCACGGGTTTGCAGGATCACATTGTCCGGATCGCATAGCGTTGCCACTTCGACATTGCTCAGGTTGTTATAACCGGAGATATGGTTCTGCCCGCGGCCATTTACTCCGATTACGGCTACACGAACACGGTCATTGGCACCAAAAGCGCTGGCCGGAATGATAGACGGAATGGATAATGCTACGGCCGCACCTGCTGAGTTTTTAATAAAATCCCTGCGGGTTACTTGATTTTTGTCTTGCATGGTTTAGAGATTAGGAATGTCAGGGAGCAATATTTATTTATCAGACGAATTTTTTATTATGTACCCTTATTGAATAATACAATTTATTTATCTTTTTATACCAATAAATTAATATAAATCTATTTTATAAATCAGGATATAATCTGCGGCCTGCTTCGATTCAACTTTGATTCAAGATCAATTAATGATACTTTTGAAAGAGCCAACGCCTTTGAATAAATACCACAAAAAATTGAAATACTTCACTTATTTTGTCTTTTCCCTTTTACTACTAACAGCTTGCAGCAAACGTGAGTCCAGGCAGTTTACGATCGGTTTTTCGCAATGTACCGGTGCGGATAACTGGCGGAAAACCATGCAGGAAAGTATGTACCGGGAGCTGTCTTTCAATCCGGAAATTAACTTTGTAATGAAAGATGCAAAGGGACAAAGCGGAGTTCAGATACAGCAAATAGAAGAAATGATAAACCAGAAGATCGATCTGCTTATCGTTTCGCCCAATGAAGCAAAACCCATTACGCCTATTGTCGAAAAAGCATATCAGAATGGCATTCCGGTGATTATTCTGGACAGGCGTACCAACTCGGACCAATACACAGCCTACGTTGGAGCAGATAATTTTGAAGTAGGTCAGGTTGCCGGAACTTATGCAAACACTCTTTTGAAGGGCAGTGGCAAAGTGATCGAAATCAGTGAATTACCGGGTTCCTCCGCAGATATTGACCGGCATAAAGGCTTTATTGACATTATCAGTCGTTTTCCGGGAATCCGCCTCATCGCTAAACTTAATGGGGACTGGGACAAATATTCATTTGAAAAACCGCTGACAAACCTTCTAAGAACAAACCCTGATATTGATTTTATTTATTGCCAGAACGACAGAAGAGCGCTTACCGCATTTAAAGTATGTAAAGCGCTGGGACTTGAAAAACGGATTAAATTAATCGGTGTCGACGGGCTTAGTGGTCCGAATGGCGGAATTGACCTTGTGGACCGGGATATCCTGAATGCCACCGTACTGTATCCGACCGGCGGTGAAGAAGCGATCAGAACGGCTATTGCCATTTTGCACAAACAGCCCTTTAAAAGGGAAAACCGTTTACAGATCACGATGATTGATTCCACCAATGTCAGGATCATGAAGCTGCAAACTGAAAAGCTGGTGGCGCAGCAGCAGGATATCGAAAGGCGTCAGGAAAAAATTGAAGAACAACGGGCGATTTCTGAAAATCAGAGTATTGTCATTTACACCGTTTCAATCACATTGGCGCTTGCGTTGATTTTCGGCGCTTTGTCTTTTTATTCACTGCGCGAAAACCGGAAAATTAACAAAAGACTGGAAATCCAGAATCATGAGATTTCCGATCAGAAAAACCAGATTGAGCAACTGGCGCAAAATGCAGAAATTGAAAATGAAGCCAAACTCAAATTTTTCACAAATATTTCACATGAATTCCGAACCCCGCTCACACTCATTCTGGCGCCGGTGGAAGATGTGCTGGCCAATGATAAAATTAAAGATCCGCTGATTAAACAGGAACTATCACTGATCAGAAAGAATACTTTGAGATTATTGCGACTGGTCAGCCAGCTGATGGATTTCCGGAAATTAAGCAGTCAGCGTATGCAATTCCATGCAGCCGAACAAAATCTGGTCACTTTTGTAAAAGATATCATGGCTGATTTTGAAAGGATCGCGGCCCATCATAAAATTGATTTCCGGCTCGTCACATCGGAACCGGATATACCGGTTTGGTTTGATGCTTCCATGCTCGACAAGGTGCTGTTCAACCTGCTTTCCAATGCCTTTAAGTTCACGCCTGACAAAGGCCGGGTTTATGTCTACATCCAATCCTTTGCAGACCAGGTGCAGATCAAGGTAGAAGACAATGGTATCGGCATGACGGAATCAGAGGTGGCACATGTATTTGAAGTATTTTATCAGGGAGAAAATAAGTATAAAACGCTTGGCACAGGACTGGGTCTGGCGCTCTCGAAAGAACTGATTACGCTGCATCAGGGAAAAATTACTGTGAATAGCGAGCCAAACAGAGAAACGGTTTTTACCATTTTACTTCCTCTTGGCAGCACGCATTTACAGCAGAGCGATGTTGCAAATGACCATGCCAATTCTCCTTTGACAGCCCGGGAATATGAAATGACTGAAGAACTTTCAGAGACTTCAATGCCTGTCAATATAACCGGCACACATAAGGAAAATTCGCTGCTGATTATCGAAGATAATCCTGATCTGGCCAGGCTTTTAGAACAAAAACTTTTGACCCATTACCAGATTTATACGGCTGCCGATGGAGAAGAAGGATTAAAAACTGCCTTTGACCAGATTCCCGATCTGATCATCTGTGATGTGATGTTACCGAAGAAAGATGGTTTAAGCGTAGCATCTATTCTGAAATCGGATTTCCGGACATCGCACATTCCAATCGTGATGCTTACGGCCAGAACAACTACCGAACAGCAGATCGAAGGAATTCAGGCGGGGGTGGATGTTTACATCACCAAACCATTTAATCTGACATACGTTCAGGAAACAATTAATACACTGCTCAGAAACCGTGCATTGCTGCGGGAACATTACACCAGCGAACTGCCCATTGAAAATATTTCAGGGTCTAACCCTACGAAGCTGGACAAGAAATTTGTCACCCGGTTCACAGCTTACATCGAAGAGCACTATGACAAATCCGAATTGAGCGTTGAGGACATTGCCCGGGATCTGGGCATGTCAAGAGTTCAGCTTTACAGAAAGGTAAAGGCACTTCTTGGTATGAGTGTGAACGAATACATTCAGCAGATAAGGCTGAACAAAGCAAAGTTTTTACTGAGACGTGATGACCTGACCATCGCAGATATCGCCTATAAGGTCGGGTTTTCTTCACCAACCTATTTCTCCACCGCCTTTAAGGGAAAATACAATCAGACTCCGATGGAATATAAGAAATCCTAAAAAAAGGCCTGGCTTATTCTCTTAATGAACGAACCAGGCCCCTGCTTTAAAATGTATTAATCTTATTCCTTCAACCTTTTGGCCGTAGCGTCAAACATATTCAAAAGTGATCCTTTCAGATTATCCGCGTCCACTTTTTCCAGTTCCACACTTACATCGGCTCCCTGGGCGGAGAAATACAATGTCAGCTTATTTTCCTCATCCACCACATTGGTAAGCGGAATCGCTTCGGGGTTCGTACCGGTCGGGTCTTTCAACTCGCCTGTTAGTTTGCCGTCCTTTCTGATCAGTTCCGTCAGCAATTTGGCGTCGCCGTTTGGCGTTCCAATAATAGAAATTTCCCATTTGCCGGCAAAGAAATCAGTGGCAGGAACGGTCTGGGAAAAGCCTTTGAAGGCAACTCCAAAAAATAAGATAGCGAGAATGATACCTGTTCTTTTCATGATTGTTTATTTGAAATGAATGATTGTTTTATTTAAAAATACATGCGGTCAGTTTCCTTCTTCTAGTTTAAATTCAGTACCCATGACCACCATCAGCGATCCGTCCTGATTTTTAGGATTTATAAAAACGACATATACGTCATGCAGTTTGCCGTCGGCCTTGCCCGGGAATTTCACAGGAACACTTAAAAGTGACGGCTTAAAATCCATTTTTTCGGTTGGTTCCAGCAAAACAGACTGCCCCAGGATTGGCCCGGTTGGTGAATCTAAATGCAGCTCCACTTTTCCACCGGTCGCGTTAACCATTGGCTTGGGTGCAACGGCCATGATCTGCAATTCACTGACCGAACTCAGATCAACTTCTTTGAGAAGCATATAAGCTCCCGACTTGCCCGGAATAGCGAGATTCATTCCGGCATTGGTCATTTTGTTAATGGATTCATATGCATCAAAACCATGCACATCGATCTTAGCGTTTCTCAATACAAATGACTGTTCCGAACGCAAAGACGGTAACCCGCCCGCTCCGGCATCTTCGTATGCGGCTCTCACAATAAATATGCCTTTACCTTTGTCTCCGGAAGGTATTTTTGCAAGATAAGAACCTGTTACGGGTAGAGACTTTTCCTTTGGTTTTTCATTGACTGTGTTCAGAATGTACTTTACCATTTCTGAAGCATCGGCCGCAGAGAGCTGCGGATGTGCCGCCATAGCTGTTTCACCCCATACGCCCGCTCCGCCGGAAATTACTTTTTTAGTCAGCTTTTCAATCGCGGTCTTCTCACCTTTATATTTAGCTGCCACATCCCGGTAAGATGGTCCAATTGATTTTTTATCTACACTATGGCAGGCCTTGCAGTCGCTGGCCTCAATCAGTTTTTTTCCCGTACCGTAAAGTGCGCTGGCATCTGCTGAACGGTGACCCTGTGCGATGGCGATTTTATCATATCCCTCAGCCAGATAATCTATATTCACAGCCACCTGATCCGGATTGATACCTTTTCCCAGTGTGCCGTCTTCCTTATCCGTTACCCTGATGTCGTAATTAAATGATTTATTGGCCGAATAGAATGATTTGTTGCTTTTTGGCATTTCCAGGCTTAACACTGGCGGCTCGTTCCCCACGGTTATTTCCATGGATTGTGAGCTTATACCACCTTTACCGTCATTTACTGTTAAAGTAGCATTATAGATTCCCTTTTTGGTAAGTGTCAGATTCGCATCAGCGGTATTAATCAGTTTTTGAAAACCATTTTTTGAAGAAATTTTCCAGGAATATTTCAGCGCATCTCCATCCGCATCCACAGTTCCTTTTGCACTCAGTTTAAGATCCATGGGCACGGCACCCCCTTGTTTGTTAGCCGTTATAGCAAGCTGCGGCTTACGGTTGCCTGCGTTATACTCGATGCGTACCAACCGGGCATCGTCGTTGGCCGAAAACCAACCGGTACCATATTCCAGCATATACAGATCCCCATTTTCAGCAAACTCCATATCCATCGGATTTGAGAATTTATAGCTGGGCATAAAGCGTTCCATGGAAGCAAAATTCCCTTCTTTATCCATTGTTACAGCCATAATCCATCCCCGCATCCAATCATAAGTGAGTAACTTACCTTCGTAATATTTCGGGAAGATACCAGGCGCATTTTTAAACTGGTCAGCATAAAACACAGGACCCGCCATGGCGTTCCGTCCTCCTGCTCCCACAAGCGGAAATTCTTTTGAAACGCCGTAAGGATACCAGATAAATGCTTTTTGTGCAGGCGGAAGTACTTTTAACCCGGTATTGTTGGGAGAAGTATTTGCCGGTGCATTGGCATCCCATTTCTCCAGTGACTTTTTATTTGCAAAATCATATTTGAAATAAGCTTTATTATCACCTACAAAATGTGGCCAGCCAAAGTTACCTGCTTTGCGCGCCTGCCCTACTTCGTCATGCCCGGCAGGACCTCTGGAAGAATCCGGTTTCGCTGCATCAGGTCCTACCTCACCCCAGTATACGAAATTGGTTTTCTGGTCGACCGAGATGCGGAACGGGTTACGATGACCCATGGTATATATCTCAGGCCGGGTACCTGCAGTTCCTTTTGGGAAAAGATTTCCCTCCGGAATGGTATAACTCCCGTCAGCCTGTGGTTTAATGCGTATGATTTTACCGCGAAGGTCATTGGTATTGGCAGAAGATTTCTGAGCATCCCAGGCACTTCTTCCCTCCTGCTCATCACTCGGGCTGTAACCGTTCGAGCCATGCGGATTGGTATTATCACCGGTTGACAGATACAGATTACCTGCTTTATCCCACGCAATAGAACCGCCTGTATGGCAACATTCTTCACGCTGTGTCGGTATTTCCAGAAGAACTTTTTTAGACCCCAGGTTCAGCTCCTCACCTTTCAGTTCAAATCTTGCCAGTACATTTTTAGGTTCTTCAGGAACAGAATAATACAGGTAAATCCAGTTATTTTTAGCGAAATCGGGATCTTTGTTTAAACCCAGCAACCCGTCTTCCCCGGTCGATTCCTTGCCTTCCTTGTTTTTATATTTTACACTTACAGGAATATTTGCAATGGTTTTGAGCTCTTTGGTCTTCGTATTGTAAAGCCTCACCTCTCCCTTCCTCTGAATAAACAATACCCTGCCGTCATTGAGCACACTAAGTTCCATCGGTTCGTCCAGCTTTTCCTGCAGGATCACTTTTGTAAACCGGTTCTCTTCCGGACGCGCCTTTGAAAAATCAAGTGGTTTGGGTGCATCACCACCCACTGCTGCCAGCCCGGCAGCATATTTGATCCCTGCCAGAAGATGGTTCAGAAAAATAGGATCTGAAAATGTCTCGTCGGTATGGCCCATGGCCGTATAAAACGAGCGGCCACCATCAAATTCCTGATACCAACTCATCGGATGGAAATCAGGGTTTTTGCCACCTATATAACTCTTTTCATCAATTTTAAGAACAACCTTTATTTTAGGGGAAATATCTTTAAAGCTGTAAAACTCATCGGCACGCTCAAATTCATCCGGCATTCCCTGCGTTGCCCAATGGTTTTTCTCCGTCACAATAAATTTCCCCTTTTGTACATTGCTCGGCGTCATGGGATGGTCGAGAAAATAAGCGCCGGCAAGCTGTCCGTACCAGGGCCAATCGTATTCCGTATCCGTAGCAGCGTGGATTCCCACATAGCCGCCACCGGCCTGTATATAACGCTCAAAAGAACTTTGTTGTCCGATATCAAGTATGTCTCCTGTGGTATTTAAAAAAACGACAGCGTTATACTTTTTCAGATTGGCTTCATTGAATTGTGACGCATCTTCGGTGAAACTGACATCAAATCCTTTTTCTTTAGATAACTTGGTAAGTGCCGCTCTGCCCGCAGCAATTGATTCATGTCTGAAAGCCGCAGTTTTACTAAAAACCAGAATATTGATTTTGGGTGATTGGGCAAATGATAAATTCACCGCCATACATAACCCCAGTAACAGCAACCTGAGTCCAATTGGTTTTGCTTTCATTTTTATATCTCTTAATGATTAAATCCAACAAAGCTATTATTAATTAATTTATTGTCTATAAATAAGACAATAAATATTTTTCTATTTTACATTTGTATAATACCAGTTATAAACAGGATACATTCATACAATTTGCATGAAACCCGGCAAATTTTAATAGATTCACAGTTTTGCCGGAATCCGTAGAAGGGATTCACATCCAAATAAGATAAATCCTGAACCTTTAATTATGCATCGACTTAACAAACAGGAATACATTCCACAGATTTCTATAGATTGTGTCATATTCGGGTATCGCGACAAGGAATTAAAAGTGCTTGTGTCCAAACTCAATTTCGAAGGAAATTTTTGGTCCTTAGCCGGTGGTTTTATAAATCAGAAAGAAGACATTGATACCGCGGCATACCGGATCCTTCATGAACGGACCGGAATTACAGAAATTTACCTGGAACAGTTTTACGTTTTTGGTAAAGCTGCCCGTAACAACATTGCTTTTCTGGAAAAAGTGATGGCACTCAATCCACCAACCAGCGATCAGGAAGGTATTACCAGAGAAGTTTATGACTGGTTTAACAACAGATTCGTCTCCATCGGATATTATGCGCTGGTCGATATCAATAAAGCAATTCCGCAAAAGGCACAGCTCGACAAAGTAATCGACTGGCATCATGTTAAAGATTTACCAGATCTCATTATGGATCACAACGAAATTGTGATAAAAGCGCTGAAAAGCCTGAGGGAGAATCTGGATCAGAAATTAATTGCCTTCAACCTCCTTCCTGAAACTTTCACGATGAAAGAAGTACAGGAACTCTACGAGGCTATTTATGACAAGCCATTTGCCCGGAACAATTTTCAGAAAAAAATACTGGATCTGAATGTGCTGAAAAGACTGGAAAAAAAATTCACCGGCGCGGCCAACAAAGCTCCCTACCTATACAGATTCTGCAAGTAAGAATCCAAAATCCCCAACTCTCAAATCATTTTTTTATCAAACCTTTTCTTTCGATTGTACCATTCAATAATTTCTTTCATAAAAAATGATACAATTTTTAAATCTGATGTATCAAAATTGAAAGACTACGGAAGTATCAAATTTTAAATAATCATCTAATTCATTGATTATCATAATTATATACCTCTAAAATACCACTGTATCAAAGTTTAACTTTTTTGAGATATTATTTAGTTATTCATAGTGTGTTACTGCGGTAGTTTTGATAAAAAAATCAGAGCTACTAATGAAAAACAGCAAGGTATTAGTTTGGTCAATTGTCGTTGCGCTGGGAGGTTTTCTCTTTGGATTCGACACGGCCGTTATCTCGGGCGCAGAAAAAGCCATTCAGCATTTATGGGATCTGTCTGCGGTTGAACACGGGTTTACTGTTTCCATTGCACTTATAGGTACTGTACTGGGCGCAATGCTCGGCGGTATTCCGGCAGATCGTCTGGGCCGGAAAACGACTTTATTCTGGATTGCCGTTCTGTATCTGGTTTCCTCTCTTGGTTCCGCGCTGGCAACAGACTGGTACGTCTTTATCTTTTTCCGTTTCCTTGGCGGGCTTGGTGTGGGTGCTTCTTCCGTGGCTGCACCGATGTATATATCCGAAATTTCTCCTGCCAAATCAAGGGGTAAGATGGTTGGGCTTTTTCAGTTCAATGTCGTTTTCGGGATCCTGATCGCCTACTTTTCCAATTACTTCATGCAGGATATGGGAGAAAATGCCTGGCGCTGGATGCTGGGTGTGCAAGCGTTGCCTTCTCTGGTTTTCTTACTCGCAATCCTATACGTACCTGAAAGCCCGCGCTGGCTGATCATGAAAAAAGGCAAAGTTCAGGAAGCGAAGGAAATTCTTGAAATCATTGATCCAAGCAGCAGTGAAGAAACCCTGTTTGCAATTCTAAACGCCAATGAAGAAGCAGGTGAAAAACCAAAAGCAAGATTATTTTCGGCAAAATACAAATCACCCGTCGGTCTGGCGATTCTCTTCGCGATTTTCAACCAGGTATCTGGTATCAACGCCATTATTTATTACAGTCCGCGTATTTTTGAAATGACCGGACTGGGAGCCAAAGCAGCCTTTTTATCCTCCGCCGGAATTGGATTTGTAAACTTTGCCTTTACACTTTTAGCTATCAATTTTATTGACCGCGTTGGCCGGCGGACACTGATGGCCATAGGCTCTGTGGGTGTAATTGTTACGCTTGGACTTGTAGCAAGAGCCTTTTTTATTCAGGATTTTTCAGGCGTCCCCATCTTCCTTTTTGTCTACATCGCTTTTTTCGCCTTTTCTCAAGGCGCTGTCATCTGGGTTTTCATATCAGAGATTTTCCCCAACGAAGTACGTGCAAGCGGACAAGCACTAGGCAGTTTTACGCACTGGTTTATGGCGGCGGTCATCGCATTTTCATTCCCCATCATAGCAGAATATTTCGGTGGCGGTGCAACGTTTTCCTTCTTCGCGATCATGATGGTTTTGCAGCTGATCTTCGTTTGGCGGCTTATGCCTGAAACAAAAGGAACTTCTCTGGAAGGAAAAAAAACAATGGTCTTACACTAATTCCCTTTACTTATGAAATCTCAAATCACAATTTTCGGTGAGATGCTGTGGGATATGCTTCCTACCGGAAAACAGCCTGGCGGCGCGCCGATGAACGTAGCCATCCACCTTAAAAACTTTGGTCTGAATCCTGCTTTTATCAGCCGTATCGGAGACGACGATCTGGGTGGAGAACTGATGGAATATCTTGATAGCAAAGGATTGATAACCGATTTTATCCAGACCGGCATTACACATCTTACCGGCGTGGTGAAGGTTAACCTCACCAATAAAACAGAAGTTACTTACAAGATTGTACAGCCTGTTGCCTGGGATTACATTCAGCCAACGGACGAAAACAAAGAGCTTGTACGTAATTCGGATGTATTCGTATACGGCAGCCTGTCAGCCCGAAGTACTCAATCCTGTGACACGCTTTTTGAATTACTGGAAGAAGCGAAACTAAAAGTTTTTGATGTAAATATCCGTCCGCCGCATTTTGACAGGGCAACAGCGGAACATCTCCTCCGCAAAGCAGATATCGTAAAGGTCAATGAACATGAACTGGAAACGATCACGGACTGGTACGGAATAACGTCCGATCTGGAAACCCGGATGAAGTTTCTGTACGAGCGTTTCTCTTTGCAGATGGTTTGTGTAACACTCGGTGCCGACGGAGCCAAAGTGCTGGAGCAAGGCATTTTTTATTCTCAAAGCGGCTACCCGGTTGAAGTACAGGATACCATCGGAAGCGGCGACTCATTCCTGGCCATGTTTCTCAAAGAATACATCCAGGGAACCCCAATACCCGAAGCCCTGCGGAAAGCCTGCGCAGTGGGTGCACTGGTTGCCACGCACAAAGGTGCAACCCCATCGCTTTCAGAATCCGAGCTTGAAAATTTCCTAACTGTTAACCAATAATCCAATGAAAAAACGACTACTGATGATGGTTTTATCCATCCTGTGCAGCCTGCATTTCGCATCGGCACAAAACAAAGTTTCCATATCGGGAACGGTCAAGGCTTCTGACGGCGAGATCCTTCCGGGCGTAAGTATTCTTGAAAAAGGTACAACAAATGGCGCTGTAACCGATGCAGCAGGTAAGTACACCATTTCCTCGGCTTCCACAGCTACACTGGTTTTTTCGTATGTCGGCATGGTTGCCAAAGAAATTGCAATTGACAATAAATCGGTTGTTGATGTAGCACTGGAATACGATCAGAAGAGTCTGAACGAAGTTGTGGTTGTGGGTTATACCTCTTCAAAAAAGGAAGATCTCACAGGGGCAATTGCTGTGGTGGACATGACTCCGCTCAAAAATATCAGTTCAGGAAATCCGATGCAGGCCTTGCAGGGCCGTGTGCCGGGTCTTTACATTGAGAAAACCGGATCGCCGAACGGTGCGAATTCCAGGATTCTTATCCGTGGCGCAAACACACTGGGAAACACAGACCCACTTTATATTATTGATGGCGTCCCTACCAAGCGGCCAGAGGTTTTTCAGGGATTAAATCCAAACTCCATTGAATCTGTTCAGGTTTTAAAGGATGCTTCTGCCTCTTCCATTTATGGATCACGGGCATCTAATGGTGTGATTATCGTTACAACCAAAAACGGTGCTAACAGCAACGGAAAACTTAATATCGATTTCAACAGCAGCGTCTCTGCACAATCTGAAAAGTACTCGCGATTTAAAATGCTCAATACTAAAGATCGTGGGCGGGCACTCTGGCAGGCATCTGTAAACGACGGCGTAAACCCGGAAGATGGCTACGGTGCGCTGTATAATTTCAATTGGAATAAAGATTTAAAAAATCCGGTGTTAAACAGTGTTACACCGGTTGCGCTGGTGGGAGGAAACTCAAATATGCCGGTTGGCGATACGGACTGGCAGAAAGAGATGTATAAAACAGGAATTGTTACCAATAACGAACTGACGATTTCCGGTGGGAGTAAAACATCCTCTTTACAAATCAACCTGGGTTATTTTAAAAACACAGGTATGCTGAGATATACCGGTTACGATAAACTCAGCGGACGTATCAATGCTTTAACGAGTGCCTTCGATAGCAGACTGAAAATAGGTGCAAACGTACAGATCGCTTCTTCCAATGAAACCCTGGCTTCCACTGATATTGGTGGTGCGCTGACACCGGGCCTGGCCGTAACTCTGGCTCCTACGATACCTGTTTATGCAAAAGACGGAACATGGGGTGGGGCAATCGGTGCCGGTTACTCCGACAGAAACAATCCTCTTCACATGCAGGAGATCAACAAATGGGATAACACGCACAGAATGACTATTTTCGGTAATGTATTCGTAGAAATTGAACCTGTTAAAAACCTGTTTCTAAGAACAAGTCTTGGCGCTGATAATGCGAACTACAAATTCAAAAACATTGAGCAGTCATTCGAAGAAGGTTCGTTCGGACGTACCAGCAACAGCCTTACGATCGACCAGAACCAATATTTAAGTCTAACCTGGTCTAACACCATCCGTTATAATCTCGATCTTGGAAATCATCGTCTGAAATTCTTGGGAGGTGTTGAAGCCATTAAAAACGATGCCGATTTTCAGGTAGCAAGAAAAGAAGGATTCGCTGTTCAGACGGAGGATTATTTTGTACTGAATGCCGGGACAGGAAATACAAATGTTACGGGAACAGGAACAGGAAGCCGGTTACTTTCTCAGTTCGCACGGGTTGATTATGGGTTTTCCGACAGATACCTTGCTGCCGTTACCATCCGCCGCGATGGCTCCTCGCGATTCGGTTCCGAAAACGCCTACGGTATTTTCCCTGCGGCTTCGGTAGGATGGAGAATTGATAAAGAGAATTTTTTCAAAGGCGTTAAAAATATCAGCAACCTGAAACTAAGGGCTGGTGTAGGTGTTGTAGGAAATCAGGAAATAGGTGATCTTGCACGTTTCGGGTTATACGATACACGTTATGGAACCAGACAATCGCAGTTTCCGGGCGGGCACAACAGCTTTTTTGATCAATTCTACAACATTGGAACAGCCTATGATCTCAACGGCGCTAATACGGGAAATCTTCCCTCCGGGATTGTTTCCATACAAGCAGCCAATCCAAACCTGAAATGGGAAACTACCAAAGAAGCTAATTTTGGTCTGGATTTTGGATTTTTAAACGGAAGTATTCAGGGTTCTTTTGATTACTTTACACGTAAAACAAGCGATATCCTCATCACGCCTCCTGTTGCCTCGGCAGTGGGTGAAGGACAATTAAAAGTATTGAACGGTGCAGCCAAATCCAATACGGGTTTTGAATTTTCTGCCGGTTATTATGCAAAACCAAAAGGAGATTTCACGTACAATGTGATGGCTGGCGTGAGCCGTTTCAGGGACAAAATAACGGCATTGCCGGAAGAGGTTCGTGCAGCCTACGCAGGCAATGCAACCCAGACGATCCTTGGCCATTCACAGTTTGATCTGTTCGGTTATAAAACGGACGGTCTTTTCCAGAATCAGCAGGAAGTAGACGGCGCTCCTGCCCAGGTTGGTGCAGGGCCAGGCAGGATCCGCTACGTAGATACCAATGGCGATAATAAAATCGATGATCTGGACCGTGTCTTTTTCGGAACAACCCTTCCTGCTTTTGAATATAATCTGAAATTTGAAGCCTTTTACAAAGCCTTTGACCTCTCTGTATTCGGATCCGGTATTGCGGGCAGAAAAGGATTTGACTCCTACACTTTCTACAACAACTTTGTAAGAGGCCGAGAAAATATGGGGCCGGGCGTTTTCGATGCATGGTCGCCGACCAACACAGGTTCGAAAGTTCCGGCGCTGTCTCTCTCAGATGCGAACAACGAAACCCGTACATCCGATTACTTTAACGTAAATACTTCTTATTTCAAATTGAGAAACGTTCAGATAGGATACGCATTAAATTCTGATTTTATCCAAAAGATAAAATTACAGCGGGTTCGCTTGTACGTAATGGCCGAGAATCTTTTTCTGGTCAAATCGAAAAGCTTTCTCGGACCGGATCCTGAACGGACAGACGTTAATGCGATTCCGATTCCACGTACCATCACAGTTGGCCTGAATGTATCATTCTAAATCTTTAAGTAATAAGAAAATGAGAAATAAACTAATATATGGTTTTTTGATTGCCGGCGGTTTGCTGATCAATACTTCCTGCAAGGATTATCTGGATTACGAACCTCAGGGATTACTTTCTTCTGAAAGCGTCAAGTCGGCCTCAGCCGCAGAATCTCTGGTTACAGCCGCATACGCAGGTGTTGGAAATGATGATATGATCGGCCCGATGACGAGCATGTGGGTTTATGGAAGCGTACGTTCAGATGATGCTTACAAAGGCGGTGGCGGAGTTTCGGATGTAGGTGAAATTGATTTTTATGAACATTATAATCTTACCAGACCCGATCTGGGAATGATGCATCCTTTTACCTGGGAGAATTTTTATAAAGCCATTTCAAGGGCCAATGCTGCACTGAACAGTCTTAACAGCTTAACTGACGCAGAATTCCCATTAAAGAAAACACGCCAGGCAGAAGTTCGCTTTTTGAGGGCACATTCTCATTTTATGCTCAAAATGCTCTTCAAGAATATTCCTTACATCACCGAAAATCTGTCGGGCGATGACATCCTGAAAGAGTCCAATGTAAAATATACAAATGACGAATTATGGAATAGGATCGGTGAAGATTTTCAGTTTGCAATCGACAATCTTCCTGCAAAACAGGCACAAATCGGACGTGCCAATAAGATTTCAGCCGCAGCTTATCTTGCTAAGTTAAGATTGTTTCAGGCTTACGAACAGGATGCAAATCACAAGGTTACGAGCATTAATAAAACCCGTTTACAGGAAGTGGTAACGCTTGCCCAACAGGTGATCAGTTCGGGACAATATAGCTTACAGCCAGATTTTGCAGAGAATTTCATCGCAGAAACTGAAAATGGCCCTGAATCAATTTTCGCCATTCAGTATTCAATCAACGACGGAACAGCAGCTGGCAGATTAAGCTATGTAACCGGCCTTAATTATCCGCATGGAGCGCCGCAGTACGGCTGCTGCGGATTTCACCAGCCAAGCCAAAATCTGGCTAATGCTTACAAAACAGATGCAAACGGATTACCCCTATTCGAAACTTTCAATGATAAAAATGTAGATTTCACTGCGGAAACAGTTGATCCGCGCGTTGATCATACGATTGGCATAGACGGCCACCCTTACAAATATGACGCAACGAAACCTTTCAGTAACAGCTGGATTCGAGATGCCGGTGTTTACGGGTTTTTCCACACCATGAAAGAGCAGCAATTGGCAACAAGCGCATCATATCATAAGGAAGGACCCTTTATAGGCAGCTCTAAAAATATTGATATCATTCGTTATGATGATGTTTTACTGATGCAGGCTGAGGCCTATATTGAATTGGGACAGCAGAATATGGCACTTCCGCTGATCAACCAGATCCGGCGAAGAGCAGCTGCAAGCACAGGAAGACTCAAAAAAGCAGATGGATCCTTACCTTCAAAATACAATATCAAAGAATATTCGTCAGCAGGCTGGACACAGGATTATGCAAGAAAAGCGCTGCAATGGGAGCGACGTCTGGAATTTGCCACAGAAAGTCCACGCTTTTTTGACCTGGTTCGTTGGGGAATAGCAGAAAAAACACTGAACGCTTACATCGACAAAGAAAAAACGAGAAGACCTTTTCTTGCCACTGCGAAATTTACCGCCGGCAGAGATGAGTATTTACCGATTCCTCAAAGGGAAATCAGTTTTACAAAAGGATTATACAAACAGAATCCGGGATTTTAAACGGCTGTCAGCTTCGGTGATTAAAAGGTTATATAAAGAACATTTTGTCTTTTGATAAAAGGCATTCGGAAGAACCAACAAGCATCAAGATCCGATTGCTGACAGCCCAAAACAACTTATTTATGAAAAAAATAGTCATCTGCCTGCTTCTTATCACTACGTTAATTGCTTCTCAGTCAATCGCGCAGGATTTTAAGGAAAAATACCGTCCGCAGTTTCACTTTACGCCAAAAGCCAACTGGATGAACGATCCGAATGGTATGGTGTATCACAACGGTATCTACCATCTTTTTTACCAGTATTATCCGGATGACAAAATTTGGGGACCGATGCACTGGGGACATGCGACAAGTAAAGACATGATTTCGTGGAAAGAGCAGCCGATCGCGTTGTATCCGGATAGTCTGGGTTATATTTTTTCCGGAAGTGCTGTTGTGGACAAAAACAATACGGCCGGGTTTGGGAAAGATGCACTGGTAGCCATTTTTACACACCATGATCCGGTGCAGGAAAAGCAAAAAACGGGTAAACACGAAACGCAAAGTATTGCGTACAGTCTGGATGACGGTAAAACCTGGACGAAATACAAAGGAAATCCGGTGATCCAGAATCCGGGTATAACCGATTTTCGTGACCCGAAAGTGAGGTGGTTTGAAGCGCAGAAAAAATGGGTGATGACTTTGGCAACCAAGGATCGCATCACGTTTTATTCATCGCCTGATCTGAAATCCTGGACGCGTGAAAGTGAATTTGGTGCGAACGAAGGCGGCCATGGCGGTGTATGGGAATGTCCTGATCTTTTCCCGATCAAACATGAAGGAAAAGACATCTGGGTGCTGATCGTAAACATCAATCCGGGTGGACCAAACAAAGGTTCTGCGGGCCAGTATTTCCTGGGAGATTTTGATGGTAAAACGTTCACTTCCAATTCAAAAGAAACCAAATGGCTGGATTTCGGAACAGACAATTATGCCGCCGTTACCTTCGCCAATACGGGCGACCGTAATATTCTGATGGGCTGGATGAGCAATTGGCAATATGCCAATCAGGTTCCGACAGATCCGTGGAGAAGTGCTAATACAATCGCCCGTGAACTGGGTTTAAAAACGGTTGGGAAAGAGACTTACCTGACTTCTGTTCCTGTTAAAGAGCTGGATGTTTTGAACACCACGAGTTTTGCACTTAAAAATGTAAAGGTTAAAGACAAGTTTGTCCTTACGGAAAAAGCAAAAAACAAAACCGGACTTTTCAGACTCGATTTTGATCTGAAAAATGTATCAGATTTTTCAATTGTTCTGGCTAATAAAGAAGGCAATGAACTGATTGTAGGTTATGACAAAAAAGCCAATCAGTATTACATCGACCGTACAAAATCCGGAAAAACTGACTTTGAGAAAGGTTTTGCAGAAAAACACGTTGCTCCAAGATTTGCTGTGGATGCAAACATGACTATTTCGCTTGTAGCAGATGTTGCCTCTGTTGAGCTTTTCGCAGACAACGGCCTGACTGTAATGACGGATATTTTCTTCCCTGAAAGTATTATGACAGAACTGTATATCAAATCTGCATCAGGGATCAGTATTGACAAGCTGAAATACACGGTATTGAAAGGCTCAATGAAGTAAAACGGTTTTGCCACTAATTACACGAATACTAAATTAATTATAATACCTTTTTTATTCGTGCCTTATTCGTGTAATTAGTGGCAAAAAAATATCAAAGATTCCCCACAGCCTGGTGTATCTGCTTCACCGTATCTCCGTAATTTTCTTCATCAGGCAATCCGAAAAGAGATTTCTCTTTGATGATCTTCGCTACGTTTTCAGGAACCAGTTTTTCCCATCCCGGCTCTCCGCGTTTAATTTTTTCGAGCACGCTGTCTGTGGTCATGCTCATGTTCTCTTTGTTATAATTCCGGATATCCTCGATTTTGTCATTGATTACCAAATACTGGAACAACGGACGCAGGTGGTCGGGAACGACAAAGTTTTCGCAGCTGTAAACAGAGCCGTCGGGCTGTAAAGTCGGATAAATAAACAATTTAACCTTGCGACTGAACAGCGTAGCAAAGGATTCCAAAATACCTCCTGCCAGGAATTCATAATGTTTTTCTTCAAAAATATCCTGCAAGCTCGGGCTTCCCAGAAGCAATCCGGCTTTGAGTTTGGTAAGGCGTGAAAGGTAAGCCACCAGACGATAATATTCGTGGTGATTGGAGATCATCACCATGTGCCCAAGCGAACAAAGAATGTCAACACGGTCCAGGAAATCCTTTTCATCAATATCCCGGTCACCACTTTTGAGGTTGTGCAACGTAAGTTCGGAGATCAGGACCACTTTGGATTCGTCCACGTCAGGCTCTGCCAAAAACTGTTTCTGTCCGTTACTGATCAGGTCAATATGTACATTGGTGATGGGCCTTAAACGGCCGCGCATCATCAAAATATGTTTTTTATAAAGTGCCTCAGAAGGCTGTAAAACGCCGCCATCGCTGCCAAAAAGTGCGGCATCGGTAAATCCGTTTTTAACCAGACGGAGACTCATCAGACGGTTATCCACCTTTGCGAAATCAGCGCCGCTGAAACGCACCATATCAATCTCAATGCGATCCGTGGTCAGATCGTCCATCAAAGAAAGCAAAAGTGTTTCGGGTGATTTATGATAAAAAAAACATCCGTACATCAGATTTACCCCAATAATTCCCAGGGCCTGCTGCTGCAAAAGGTTTTCATCGTCACGCATACGCACATGTATAACCACATAATTTGTCGGTCCGCAGGGCGTAAGCTGGAACTGTAAACCAATCCAGCCGTGTGATTCGTTGGTCTTCTGAAAATTCAGTGCAACCACGGTATTGGCAAAAGCAAAAAACTGGCTTTCTGAACCACGTTTTTCCGAAAGGCGCTTTTCAACAAGATTGTACTCGCGGTTCAGCATTTTCATCAGCCTGGATTCCACCACGTACCGGCCACCTTCTTCCGTTCCGTAAATTGCGTCACTGAATGTCATGTCATAAGCCGACATGGTTTTGGCAATGGTACCGGAAGCACCACCGGCTTTAAAAAAATAGGCAGCTGTTTCCTGTCCTGCTCCAATTTCCGCAAAGGAGCCATATATTCGGCGATCCAGATTGATTCTTAATGCTTTTTGCTTGGTGCCAAGATTCTTTTCGTACATAGCTGTATTTTAGTAAGATGAAGAGCTTTGTATGTAAATATAAGAAAAATACCACTTTCTGCCATATTCACAGATGACTGATTATGTATTAGAACAGAAAAATTCTATAAATTATTAATATTTACTGATAAATTAATTTCCTCTTAACGTATGACAAACGGCCCGGAATACTTATTTGTTTACGGAACTCTGATGCTGGGATATGACAATCCATTTGCTGAAAAACTGCAAAAAACATCTATTTTTAAGGGTAAGGGCTCGTTTACGGGTTTGTTGTATGCGGTGAGCTGGTATCCGGGAGCGCTTTACTTTGAAGAGAGTAATTCGCCGGTTTTCGGCGAAGTTTACCAAATATCAAATGTCCCGGAATTATTGCGGGATCTGGATGAATATGAGGATGTATTTGAGGACGAAAGTGCAAGTTTATATGTTCGCAGGATTGTTCCGGTCCGCCTGCAAAATGGAGAGATTATTGATTGCTGGACATATTTGTATAACCAGTCGGTTGGTGGTTTGCAGGAAATTGTAAGTGGGAATTTTCGGGATTTTAATAAGTTTTAGGTTACACATAGCGGACGCCGCGCGTAGGCACGGAGGTTTTGAAGAGAGGCGCAGAGGTATTTTTACATAGTTAAAAAAATAACACAAGGCGTTCTGAAGGAACGCTTGTAATAAATTTAGATTATTTTTCTACCAACAAGATCTGACTACGGCAGATTAACATTTAAAGTCAGTGTTGAAAATCCACAGTAAACGATTATGCATGTATTATTCCATAGGAACAACTCGTCGGTAGAAAACAAAATGGTAAGCTTAATTTTTCGCGTTCCTTCGGAACGCTTCGTGACAAAACAAGAACGATTATTCCGAATCCTTCACGACATATTTATTCACATGTTCCCGGCTCCACTGGGTTAGCTTGTTGCTGACAAAGGTTAGCTTATACTCTTCGTTGGCATCACTCTTATAACCAAGCACTTCTACTGCATTCCCTAAAAGGTTTTTAGAAGCAGCAGTTATCATATATTTATTTCCAAGGATCTGAATGACCTGTTCTTTTGTCATTCCAATCTCCACTTTTTTAATATTTTCATTCGTTTTCCAGGCAATGTTATTTCCCATACAGGCATTCAGAAAACAGGTAATCAACAGAACAAGGACTATGTTTTTCATTTTATTTATGGCTGGTTATACAAGCAACGCGGCAAAGGAAACTTTTAATATGCAAACATTGAATCTCTCAAAAATTTAATATTGAAGGATTGCTTAAACGCCTCTTACCTTTTCCCCGATAATCCTCAGCCCATCCAGCGTAAGCCTTCTGTCAATTTCCACAAATTCATCTTTTAAGGTTTCAATGATAGACGATAGACCACCCGTTGCAACGGCTATGCAATCGCCTCCAAGCTCTGCACGGATACGCAGAATAAGTGATTTTACCAATCCTTCATAGCCCAGCAGGATTCCTGCCTGAATGGCTTCTGTTGTATTTTTCCCGATTGCCGAAGGAGGAAGAATCAGCGGAACTTCAGGAAGCTGTGCGGTATTGGCAAAAAGTGCCTTTACAGCTGTCACCAACCCTGGCAGAATCGCAACACCTAAAATTTCGCCTTCTTTTGAAACCGTTGTAAAAGTAAGTGCCGTTCCAAAATCAACCACTACACAGTTCTGTTTGTAACGCGACATCACAGCCACTGCATTCGCGATCAGATCGGCTCCGATTTCATGCGGATGATCGATCGCAATATTCAGGTCGGGATAAATATCAGGACCGACCATAATAATATCTTCACCAAATAACGACCGCAGTACTTTCTGGATAATGGGCGTCATGGCCGGTACCACGCTGCATAAAACCACCGTTTCTACGTCTCCAAACCACAAAGCCGCTTCCAGAAAATGAAGCCTGAGACGAGATTCATAATGGCTTTCGCCCTCCTGAACCAATGAACGCATTCGCCAGATATGAGTCCAGGTCCCTGAATCGTGAAGTCCGAAAACGGTGTCGGTATTACCAACGTCTACTGCTAGAAGCATAAAACAATTTTAAGTCAAGGCGACAAATTAAAAGTATTATGTAAATAAAACTTCATTTCCGGCTTCATTTACGGCCTGTTTATTTTTGTTTATCTCTAATTTTGAAGAAAAATATATTTCCACAACTATAATAATAACTTCCGCAAGGCCCGTTTATCCTTCTGGTAAAAATATGTACAACTATACCACCACCCTCCGTTACTTTGTTCTGACCTCTCTCTTTCTGACTGTTTTTTCATTTATCGGAAAAACCCAGACAATTCCTGAATGGCAGGATCCACTGGTAAACAGTGTCAATACCGAACGGTCAAGAGCCAATTTCATCCCTTATCCTGACGAGAAAAGCGCCATACAGGGAACCGCAAAATCTCCTTTGGTTACTTCACTAAACGGAACCTGGAAATTTAAATGGGCTTCCCATCCTTCCAAAGCGCTTCCAAATTTTTTTGATCCCAAATTAAATGTTGCCGGCTGGGATGATATTCCGGTTCCTTCCAACTGGCAGGTTGTGGCTGCAAGGGAAGGCAGGCCGTATGACAAACCTGTTTTTACAAACATCAAACATCCTTTCAACGCCAATCCGCCGCGCATTGTAGCAGATACCAACTCAGTCGGGATGTACCGCAAAACTTTTACAGTACCTGCGGATATCAAAGACAAAAGCGTTTTTATCCGGTTTGAAGGTGTACAATCGGCCTGTTATGTCTGGCTGAACGGCGAGGCTATTGGTTACCATGAAGACGGCATGACACCTTTTGAATTTAATATTACAGAAGATGTAAAACCGGGAGAAAACCAACTTGCCGTACAGGTAATCAACTGGTCGGATGGAAGTTACCTGGAAGATCAGGATTATTGGAGGTTATCCGGTATTTTCAGGGATGTGAACCTGCTGATCTTACCTAAGACGATTGTTACTGATTATTCTGTCCGTACAGATCTGGATGAAAACAATGAAAACGCAGTGCTGAAAATCGCAGCTTTTATAAAGAATTTCGGGCAGCAGGCCATTTATGCACATCAGGTTGTCTTTTCTTTATATGATGCCAACAACATGGTCGCCGCCAGTCCGGTAAGCTACACAATTGAGTCACTTACGGAATACCAGGAAAGCACAATCCGGATGGAAATTCCGGTGAACAGTCCGAATAAATGGAGTGCAGAAATTCCTTATCTCTACAATCTTTCTATCCAGTTAATGAATTCGGACGGAAAAGTACTGGAAGCTATCAATCAGAAAGTCGGTTTCAGATCTGTTAAAATAAAAAGCGGACAGCTGCTGGTCAATGGAAAAGCAATTACGCTCAAAGGGGTTAACCGTCATGAATTTGATCCCGAAACCGGCCGCGTCATCAGCCGGGAATCCATGATTACGGATATTAAACTGATGAAACAGCACAACATCAATGCAGTCCGTACCTCTCATTATCCCAACGTGTCCGAATGGTATGACCTCTGTGACCAATATGGCCTGTATGTGATGGACGAAGCCAATATTGAAAGTCATGAGTTATGGGGACGAAACATCATTCTTGCAGATAAACCGGAATGGAAGGCTGCATTTATAGCAAGAGGAGCAGCTATGCTGGATAGAGATAAAAATCATCCGTCGGTCATTATCTGGTCGCTGGGAAATGAATCGGGCATGGGAGCGAATTTCACGGCCATGGCCGATTTTATCAAACTGGCTGATCCTTCAAGACCTGTTCATTATGAAGGAAGAAAAGATTACAAACCAACAACACTAAGCAATTTTGACATTATTTCGGTGATGTATCCTTCCACAAAGGATTTGACTGAACTGGTAAAACAGGACAAAACCCGTCCGCTGATCATCTGCGAATATGCACACGGCATGGGCAACAGCATTGGGAACTTCAAAGAGTATTGGGACGTAATCGAAAGATATCCAACCATGCAGGGCGGGTTTATCTGGGACTGGGTGGATCAGGGGCTGAAACTGAAAAGACCGGATGGATCTTTTTACTGGGATTATTTTAATTACATCGACGGAGCAAATGCCGGCGACGGACTTGTAAATCCGGACCGCACACCTCAGCCCGAACTGAACGAGGTAAAAAAGGTATATCAGTATGTAAAATTTGAAATGCCGGATACATTGCGCCAGGGACAAAAAACGGTAACGATCCGCAACAACTATGATTTCCTTTCCCTGAGCGGATTTGACCTTTCCTGGTCTTTGCAGGAAAACGGAAAAGTCGTTGCGAAAGGAATTTTGACCAATCTCAATATTCCTCCGCGCCAGGCGCAGCAAATTACCATTCCGTTTGAACTGCCCGCTGCCAAATCTGCAAACAGTGAATTCTTTTTGAATTTAAGTCTGGTTACTAAAACAGCAAATCTGTGGTCGGTCAAAGGACATGAAATTGCCTGGCAGCAAACACCGGTCTCCACTTATATTCCGGAACGTCAGAACCTTAGTTTAACAAAAAATACAGCTTTAAGGGTTACGCAAATTAATTCAGGTCGGGTGCAGCTTACCGGCCAGTTTTTTTCCGTAATCTTTGATAAAAGAGCTGGCCGGATGACCTCTTTTAAAAACAAAAAAGAGGAAATGATCAAGTCAGGTCCTTTTGCCAATTTCTGGCGGGTAACCACAGATAATGACGAAGGCGGCGGTGAGAAAAGCTTTGCATCACAATGGCGAAATGCCGGGCTGGATACATTACAGCTGCTCAAATGTGACATGCGTACAGAACGCGTAAACACACATGCATACCGGATTCATTTAACCAAAGTACTGAAAGGATTAACCGGTGAAATGCAGGTTAATTCGATCTATACCGTTTTTGCTACCGGAGATATTCATGTAAAAAATACTTTCACTCCCTCTGGTAACTGGCCTGTTTTTGCCAAAGTCGGTTTACAGTTTGAAATGCCGTCTGATTTTAAAAAAATGCAGTGGTATGGAAACGGACCTTTTGAAACTTACGCCGACCGTAAAACAAGCGGACGGGTTGGCCTTTACTCAGGAACTGCGGAATCGCAGCATTTTCCTTATATCGCTCCGCAGGAAAACGGGAACAAAACCGATGTCCGCTGGGCTTCTGTTACCAATCAGGAAGGAGTCGGTTTGCTGGCAATCAGTGATTCAGTGTTTAATGTAAATGTTCATGATTATACCGACAAGGCGCTAACCGCAGCAAAAACGCGGGCTGCCGTACTGACAAGAGGTGATGTTACGGTAGTGAGCCTGGACCTGGCACAAATGGGTCTGGGCGGTGACGACAGCTGGTCGCCCCGGGTGCATGACAATTACAGACTTCCTGCCAAAGTGTACAGTTACGCATTCAGGTTAAAAGCCATTGACAATACTACCAATCTGGATGAGGTACTTCGCTCTCAGCTCCCATACCTGCCTGGAAATTCCGTAATTGAACCCATTTCTTCGGAAAGCCCCGAACCTGGTGAAGAGGAAATAGCAGAGGAAGAAGAAATTATAAAACCGGTGGTGCGTAAACCAACATACAGAAAAAAGGCACCGGTTAAAAAGAAACGCAGAAGAAGACGGTAAACAGAACGGTCATGTTATCAGCGTACAACATGACCATTCTGTTTTATTTTTTAACAGGCATTAAAACATACTGTGCTTTTACATCAATCTTCTGAGCGATTTTCACAAAAACAATTTCCGGAACGTCAATTTTATGATCGGACAGCGGTACCTGGAAGTCAGAATTAATTGAAATTTTTCCGCCTTCAATTTTCATTTTACCGCTTATTGTTCTGTTTTTGGTCACACCGTGTACGGTAAATTTTCCGGTTGCCGAAGCATCATACTCTCCGTCTTTGGTGTAATCAATAACCTTATCCATTTTCCCGCTGAAAGTACCGGTCGGATATTTTTCCGATTCCATGTAGTTCTCATTAAAATGTTCCTGCATAAGTTTATTGGGAAAAACAAAATCGCGCATATTCATCCGGATCGCAAGTTCGCCCGTTGCCGTATTCAGAATCGCCTGGCTTTTCTTATTCTCAGCTTTGATGTTTTCCAACGGTGTTTCGGAGGAAAAACGGGTATTACCGGAAGTTGTAGAATACAGTGTATTTTGACCAAATACTTCTCCTGTTGCGCACAGCATGGCAGGCATCGTTAAAATAACGACAGCCAAAAGATATCTTTTCATAGTATCAGATTTTGGACGCTCTTTTACCTTTTTTATCAAAACTGAATGTCCGTGAAATATTAAACCCGTAATGAATATCTCCCTTCGACCAGGTTCCGGCTGTTTCACCGATAAATTGTTTTTCGATCATACCCAATGAGTTGGTAAAATGAAGCTGAAAAACATGGCCTCCCGTTTCGATATCCACGCCAAACGACATCGAATCGTGATAGGGCGCTGTAACCGTATTTTTTTCCCGGGCGGTATAGAAATATTCCCCGTTCAATGATACGCGTTTAGACAGTTTGTACCTTCCTCCAATGCCCAGCGCAAGCAGGATTTTTTCGTCCCCTACTATTTCCGGACTGTTTCTGAAAAGCCAGGTGGGCGAAAGCTGTAAAGAAAGTTTTTCTCCAAATTTTCTTGCGATAAGAACCTGACCAGTATAATAAAGCTTGTTTTGGAAAACCAGCTCCCTGTTTACCGTTGCAATTCCGGTACCGCCAAAAAGGGTAACGGATACGGGTATAGTACGGCCGCCGGTGGTTTGTTCAAGTACTTTGTACTTGGCAAAAAAATCATAGACTTTTTGTGACGTACTTCTTCCGACACCAACTTCAAGCCTGTCGGTCACGCCATATTCAAAGCCCATACGCATCGTTGCCTGGTCCAGACCGAAGAATTGATATGCACCTGAGTTTAACCTTCCGAATCTATGCGAGATGCGAAAGTCCAGATGGTTTTTCTTCATCGTTTCCACCGACTGTCCGTTTACAACACGTGTTGATTTAAAGGTTGCCTCAACCGGGAAAGAACGTGTGCTGTCCTGTTTTTCCAATTGGTTTAACAGATCATCCTGCGCATAGGTTATCGCAGGAAATAAAATAAAAAACAATAATCTTGCGGAGTTCATATTGATCATTATGCAGTTACAGTTAGCGTGTTTCCACCGCCCGAAAGGGATATTTTATAGACTTTCAGGGCCGGAACCGTACCTCCTGTTGCCGGATTTTTCTCAACAGCACCAGTTGTAGAAAATTCAGAAAGATGGTTATTGCAATACAGATCATTGGTTGCCAACCGGTACTCAAGTGTGGTTCCCTGATGCGTACAGGCTTTTGAAAGCGCAACATAAGTTCCGCCAGCTGCAAATGCGACAAGCACATCACCGATAACCTTGTACTGTCCTACTGTTTTCAAAGCAGAATAAGTTGCGTTGGTCAGGTCAACTGTGAAATTGACATTGCTGCCGGTAGTGGTTCCTGTTAAACCTGTTCCGCTCCCTGGTGTTGGCTCCGGATCGTCTTCCGAAGTTCCACATGACGTCATGGTTACACCCAGACAATAAAAAGCCATCAGTGCAGAACTGCTCAGTCCAAGACTTTTGATAAACTGTCCCCGCTTCATTTTTTCTTCCTTGATCGTGTTCATGCTGACGATGATTTAGTTATGAGTGAATAATTGCAATAAGCCGGGCCTTATTTAAAAACAGGCGTGTAGCGCACCGACAGCCACATGCCCGTGGTCATTAGATTTACCTTTCCATAGCCAATTCCTTTTAAAGGAACTTTGAGGTAAGGTTCTGCGAGCAATGAAAGTTTATTTGAAATCCGGTATTCGTATCCTGCCGAAAGATTGAGATGGCTGAACAACGCCAATCCTGTGTTGTTATCTTCCCAGTTATACTTCGCGCCATGTACGTATGTTTTGTAGTTATAGGTGTATTTTTCCTTTTTAAGATAATAGGAAGAAAGCCCGGTTCCTGCAAACCACCTTGACCGGTCAGTTTGTGTAAAGTCATAGCGTACGCCCAGCGGGATTTCAATCATATTGCAGATTCCGTCAACAGTTGAAGGCGTTGCGATGTCCGTTACGTATTTTTTTAACTCATATTCCCCGGCATTTGCACGATACTCCTTGATACTTCCAATCACGCCGGTCTGTATGTACAGCTTCCGCAAAACCGCATACTCAACCAATAAGGAAACTGCTTTGCCCGGTTTCGAATAGTTTTTGAAACCTACGGTGCTCAGGTCAGGCGAGTAACCGAACCTAACCGCCATTTTGGGAGACAGATCCCTTTGTCTGTTTTCCTGTGCTGCCGCTTTCTGTTCCTGCTGTTCAATTTCAGGAAGCTGTATTTCTGATTTTGCGTTAAATGGCGAATGATCCAGCGGAACTACAGACAATGACAATCTGCCCTCTTCCTGGACAGCAACATTATTGCTTTCATTTTCTAAAACATTTTGTCCGGCTTTACTGAAATCAGTTGTTCCCGGTTTTTCGCCGGACTGAAGTATTTCGACAATTTTCTTTTTTGAAATACTACTAAGTGGTCTTTGCTTAACTTCATTTTCATTCAAAGAAATAGCCCCGTAGCCCCCTTCCCTCTTTGAACGGTTAGGTTCTAAGTACACTCCGCCTGCCTTAGAGCGGCTGCGGGGCAATGTTTTCGCGATTTTATTAATTTCCGCTTTCTCAAAAAGCTGTGTTTCCTGATTTTTAGATTTCCCTGCTGTTTCTTCTTTACTATTCAGCGCTTTTGTTTCCGGAATCGATATACTTTTATTTGCAACTGACTGATTTTCAGAAATTGAACTGCTTAATTCTTTAATATTAACCTGTGATTTTTCCTTATCAGACTCTACGGTTGACATAGAAACTACTTTATTATTTTTATCCGGGACTGATTTATCAGTACCATAATACATCATCAAACCCGCAGGTATGAAGAATACCAACAATCCCAGCGGCACCCATTTCCACCACCAGCCGGCCGGTTTTTTCCCGTCTGCCTGATCGAGACGCTTACTTAAAGCATCCCAGTCTTCTGGTTCGTAAGTCGGATCAAACTCTTCGGATGACTTTCTGAAGAGTTTATCCAGTTCGTCATCTGGCAACTCTGTCATAATTGTCAATGTTTATTTTGGATAACATTTCTCTTAATTTCTCTCTTGCCCGCGACAAATTGGATTTTGACGCCCCAAGCGAAATATTCAGCTGATCAGCAATCTCTTCATGTGTATAGCCATCAATCACATACAAACTGAATACAATCCGGTATGCCGGAGTAAGTTTCTGAATCAGGCTGAGCAGTTCTTCATGAGAAAGTTTACTGATCACCGTTTCGTCTACCGATACATTTTCGCCCGCCTCGGCGTGTTCAAATACATCCCGGCGCAATTCCTGCCTGTAATGATCCAGCGCCGTGTTGATCATAATCCTGCTCAGCCAGGTTTTAAATGGCCGGCCGGGATCATACGTTTCAAGTTTGGTAAATACCTTTAAAAACCCATCGTTAAGTATTTCCTTTCCTTCTTCTTTACTTCTGGTATACCTCAGACAAATGCTCATAGCATAGCCATAAAACTGTTTATACAACAGCTCCTGACTACGGCGGTTTTTTCTTAAACAGCCGTCGAGTAGTTCTTGAAGAACGGCGGAGTTATACCCGGGCATGCTATTTCGTTTTTAACCATTACGTGGACTGCAAATGAACGGTTGCGTGGGAAAAAATTATTTTTTTACAAAATCGGATAAATTGCGGTTTCTGGTCAATCCATGAATTCTCTATAAATTTGTTACGCTTTCAGGTAAACAGCCGAAAGAAATCTTAATCGGATAAAGATACACTATGGAGCGGGATGTCAGATGGATACAGCGATTTTCTAATTTTAATAAAGCATTTGATAAATTGAATGAGGCTGCTGATCCTGAGCGTGCTGCAACCTTTAACGATCTGGAAAAAGAAGGTCTTATTCAAAGGTTTGAATATACCCACGAGCTTGCCTGGAATGTCATGAAAGATTATCTGGAATACGAAAGTCCTGCCAGCATCATGGGATCACGCGACGCAACCCGTCAGGCCTATGCCAAAGGAATTATTAGTGACGGAGAAGGCTGGATGGATATGATCCGCAGCAGAAATCAGACATCACATACCTATAATGAAGCAACGGCAGAAGAGATCATTACAAAAATTGTTCAGTCATACAGAAGTTTATTTAAAGCTTTTCAGTTGAAAATGCAGGATATTTCCGGCGACAAAAAAGATGATATTTTTTCCTGATTGAAATGACCTACGGACTTACAGATTCTACAATTCAAAAGATCACAAATGTACTTTCCGGTTTTGAGGAGGTTCAGGAAGCAATCATTTATGGGTCAAGAGTAAAAGGTAATTTTCGGCCGGGTTCCGATATAGACCTTGCTTTTAAGGGAGATCAACTGAATTCTACCATTGTTGGCAGGATCGATGAACAGCTTGATGATCTGCTCTTGCCTTATATTTTTGACCTGTCGATTTATCATCACATCAGTAACACAGCGCTTCTTGAACACATTGACCGCATCGGACAGAAACTCTATTGCAGCCGCCAATAAGTTTCAACTGATTTACCGCACATCCGTTTAATTCTCCTATCTCTGTAAATATTATGTATTTTTGAAGCCGTAACCACAGCGTTATAATTGTCAGGGATCGTTTAGTTAAATTTTATGTTATAAAATCCTGACTAACAAATAAGAATACTGTTCACACATGGCCGAAATAGATAGTAACGGAGCAAAATCTCCTTTTGCAATAAAGAAAATAAGTTGGGACGGGCTTAAAATCACCATCAAACTGTTCCGGTACATTCTTCCCTATAAAAGCGTTTTCATCACCGGAATGGTTTTTCTGGTTCTTTCAACGGCAACTTCGCTGGCATTTCCCAAACTGATCGGGAGCGTTGTTGAAGTAATGGAAGGAAAATCACAATATACGATCAATCAGGTTACGGCATTTCTGTTTGTAATCCTGATCTTTCAGGCCATATTTTCCTTTTTCAGGATATACCTTTTTACCATTGTCAGTGAAAAATCCATGCTGGATATCCGTTCCGATGTTTTCAGCAGAATCATCACACTGCCTGTAACTTATCTGGAACAAAAGCGCGTCGGTGAACTGACCAGCCGGATTACCTCAGACGTTTCACAATTACAGGGACTTTTATCATTTACAATTGCCGAACTTTTCCGACAGATCGCTACGCTGATTGTCGGTATAGCCATTCTTTTTTATACTTCCTGGAAACTTACCCTGTTTATGCTGGCTACTTTTCCTTTGCTGGTAATTGCTTCGGTATTTTTTGGCAGGCACATGCGCCGGCTTTCAAAAAAAGCACAGGATGAACTGGCAGCAGCAAATGTGGTGGCGGAAGAAACGCTGCAATCCGTGAACGTTGTAAAAGCATTTACAAACGAACACATTGAGATCAAACGTTACACCACCATTTTGAGCCGTGTGGTTGACCTATCGCTGTATGCAGCAAAGTTTCGCGGCGGTTTTGCTTCATTTGTTATTCTTGCACTTTTTGGCGGAATTGCCGGTGTTGTCTGGTTTGGCGCAGGTTTGGTACAATCGGGCGAGATACATCTTGCCGATCTGTTTACTTTCATACTTTATACTACTTTTATAGGTGCATCCATCAGCGGTATGGGCGATCTGTATGCTCAGATCAATAAAACCGTCGGTGCATCCGAACGTCTGTTTGAAATCCTGGAAGAGCCGGCAGAAATTACCATTGAGGAATCGGCAAGTGTAAATTCGAGTATGGTTACGGGCGACGTTTCTTACCAGAACATTCATTTCTCCTATCCGTCGCGCAGTGATCTTCCGGTTTTAAAAGGCATATCCTTTGACATCAAAGCCGGAGAGAAAATTGCTTTGGTCGGTTACAGCGGTGCAGGTAAATCGACGATCATTCAGCTGCTGCTGCGCTTTTATCAATATCAGTCAGGACAAATTCTGGTTGATGGCAAACCGTTAACCGAGTACGGCATTTCAGAAATCCGTAAAAATATCGCCGTTGTTCCCCAGGAAGTTATGCTCTTTGGCGGCACAATTCAGGAAAATATTCTGTACGGAAAGCCCACTGCAACACCTGCGGAAGTTTACGATGCGGCCAAGCGTGCACATGCACTCGAGTTTATTGATACGTTTCCTGAAAAAATGGACACCATTGTCGGCGAGCGCGGTATAAAACTTTCCGGCGGACAGCGTCAGCGGATCGCCATTGCAAGGGCCATCCTGAAAGACCCCAAAATCCTGATCCTGGATGAAGCAACAAGTTCGCTGGATGCCGAATCAGAAAAACTGGTGCAGATTGCACTGGATGAACTAATGAAAAACCGGACGACCATCGTGATTGCACACAGGCTGGCGACGATCAGGAAAGTGGATCAGATCTATGTCATTCGTGAAGGCCAGATCGCTGAATCGGGCACACACCAGCAGCTTTCGATGATGGACAATGGTCTGTACGCCAACTTAATTAAATTACAATTTGAAACCGCCGAGAGCCTTTAATGGAAATTGATCAAGAAATAAATAAAAAGTCTTCCGCAGCTTTTTTTGAACAGGAATTAAGCAAGGCTTCACTGGCAGAAAATCAGGCACAGGAAAGATTCAACCGGTTTGCCATTTCCAGGATTGCCGTTTTTCTGGCAATAATCGGCAACATTGTTGTCCTGAATAAAATCGGCGGCCTGCCCTGGTTTGGTTCACTTGCGCTGCTCGTTATCCTGTTTTTTGTCCTGATGAAAAAACAACAGGCCGCAAAACGCGAACGTAACTTTCAGCGTAATATCCAAACGGTTAACCAGGATGAACTGGAAAGACTATCATTCCGGTTTAAGAGAGCGGATACCGGCTTGCATTATCAGGAAAAAAATCATGGTTATGCTACTGATCTCGACATTTTCGGAGAATATTCGCTTTACCGTTTATTAAACCGTACCCGCACAGCCGAAGGAAGCAAAAGACTGGCAACCTGGCTTAAGAACCATGCACCGCTTGATGAAATATTATTGCGTCAGGAAGCCTCGGAAGATTTTAAAAAGTATCCACGCATCAATCAGGAATGGGAAGCCATAGCACTCCTGCATGAACATGCCGCACAACAGGTCGGCGCATTTCGTGCCTGGTCGTCCGAAAAATTATCTGACGATCTTTCATCTGCTTTGAAATGGCGTTTCTGGCCGTTTATTACACTGATCATTGGCATCCTGGGACTGGCAGGACTTATTCCGGGATGGGTATTTACCGTCAGCCTGGTATGGCACGTACTGATTATCAGACGGTTTCTTACCACGGTTCAGTCTATTGCCAACCGTACAACGGCACTGGGTTTCACGCTTCGGGCCTATTCGGAATTATTGGATCATGCAGAAATTGCACCTTATCATTCCCGATGGTGGAATGAAAGAAAAGCATTGATACAGGGTTCGGGAAAAGCATTGAAACAGGCCGGAAACCTGTTTGAAAAACTCGATTATCGTAATAATATTTTCTTTTCACTTTTTGTGGGCATTCCTACACTATGGGATCTGCACTGCCTGGCTGGTCTGGAAAAATGGAAAAAAGCCCATCAGACACATTTGAACAATTGGCTGGAAGTCCTTGCCGATACAGAAGCCATGAACAGTCTGGCCGGACATGCATTTTCCAATCCCGATTGTACGGTGCCCCAGGTAACCTGGGATAACGGTGTGAATGTTGAAGCAATTGCTATGGGCCATCCGCTGATACCCCAGGAAAAACGGATCAGTAATGACTTTATCATGAACGGAATGGGCAATACCATTCTGGTGACGGGATCAAATATGTCCGGTAAAAGTACATTTCTCCGGACCATTGGCCTGAATATCGTACTCGCACAGGCTGGTGCCGTTGTTTCGGCAGCCCGGTTCTCCTGCTCGCCGGTGAGGGTTTTCAGCAGCATGCGTACCCAGGATTCGCTGGAAGAAAATACCTCCTCTTTTTATGCAGAATTAAAACGGCTTCGCCAGTTGCTCGAAATGGCAGATGAAGCGGATCAGTCACCCGTGTTTTATTTACTGGATGAAATTCTGAAAGGAACCAACAGCGCAGACAGGCACCGCGGTGCAGAAGCACTGATCAGGCAGCTTCATCCAAAAAGGTCGGCAGGGCTTGTTTCCACGCACGATCTTGAACTGGGCGAATGGGGAGCAACAGAAAATTATGTTCAGAATTTCCATTTCCGTTCGGATGTAGAAAACGGTCAGCTGCATTTTGATTATAAACTACATCATGGAATTTGTCGTAGTTTTAATGCTTCGGAGCTTATGAAAATGATGGGTATCGATATCGGTCCCGAAAAAGAGATTGTGTAATATTTGAGCGTGCTTATTCAGTCCCGGTTGTCTGTATTTGCATGTTTACTTATACCATTTGACTGGTAATTGAAACTGCTCCAAATGATATCATTGGTTTTACGTAACTTTACCTTTCCAAATTACGTTTATTAATAACGTAAGATTGAAAAATTAATAAGGAATGTCTTTAACAAATAACAAATAACGCTTACAATAAACTGAATGGTAGTAATGATGGCGGGACATCTTGTTTTAGGATTGTCCATTTTGGAAGGAATACAAAGTTGGTGGCCTGGCGCCCTGGAAGTATTGATCATGGCGGGACAGCTTATTCTGGGTTTGTCTTTACTGGTAGGATTGCATGAATGGGGACACATGGCAGCAGCCAAGCTGTTCGGGATGCGGGTTGAAAAATATTTTATAGGTTTTCCTCCAAAGATTTTTAGTATACAGCGGGGTGAAACAGAATATGGTATCGGTGCGATTCCTTTGGGAGGTTTTGTGAAAATTTCCGGAATGATCGATGAATCGATGGATACCGAAGCGATGAACAAAGAGCCTCAGCCATGGGAATTTCGTTCAAAACCGGCCTGGCAGCGTTTAATAGTAATGCTTGGCGGTATCATTGTCAATGTGATCGTTGGTATTATCATCTTTATTTTTCTTGCATACAAAAACGGAGAACAGATATTATCAAGAGAAGAACTTAACAAGAACGGAATCGTTGCGAGCGACCTTGCACAGGAAATCGGATTGCGTACCGGCGATAAAATCGTAAAGGTAAACGGCAAATCGTACGACAGTTTCAGCGACATACTAAGCTCAGACGTTTTTCTGGGGAGCAACAGTTCCTACACGGTACTGCGCAATGGTCAGGAAGTTGAAATTGATATCCCAAACGATTTTATAGAAAGATTATCTGATACCGAGGAAAAAGGAATTTTCGTTCAGGCGCGGATTCCGTTTAAGGTGGGCGAAGTAGTTCCGGACATGCCGGCTGCTGAATCGGGATTGAAAGTGGGAGATCAGGTTGTGTCACTTAACGGTAAGCCTGTGAAGTTCTATGATGAATTTCAGGTTGAAGTTCCGAAATACAAAGGCAAACAGATTGACCTGGGTGTTGACCGTAACGGTGTAAAGCAGGACATTAAAATGACTGTTACTCCTGACGGAACTGTGGGTGTTAGAGCAGATCGTACACTTCTTAATTTTACTACGGTAAATTACACATTTCCGGAAGCGGTTCAGGAAGGAACAGCAGATGCATTTGGTGTGGTTTATAACAATATCAAAGGTTTTGGAAAAATATTCCGCCGTGAGGTTTCTGCATCAAAAGCGCTGAGCGGTCCTATTGGTATCGCCCGTATGTTTGGTGGTGTGTGGGATTGGGAAAACTTCTGGCGTTTAACCGGACTTCTTTCCATGGTACTTGCATTTATGAATGCGCTGCCTATTCCTGCATTGGACGGCGGCCATGCTGTGATCCTTTCATATGAAATCATTTCAGGCCGTAAGCCTTCGGATGCATTTCTTGAAAATGCACAAAAAGTGGGTATGGTATTGCTGCTGGGGCTGATGGCATTTGCAATCTTCAATGATGTCTGGAAAGTTATATTCTAAAATGGAAAAGGAAAGAAAGGAGAAGTCCGGGATTATGGCTAAAAAATCTGAATTCCGGCTTGCCCTTTCTTCCATTCTTATTTCATCCTTACTTCTTTTTTCTGCTGGTCCGAAGCATGAATACCATGTAAGCGTAACGCAGATGCAGTATAATCCTGCTAGTAAAACGTTTGAGGTAAGTATCCGGATTTTTACGGATGATCTTGAAAAAGGGCTTGCCGCAGATAATGGAAATAAACCATTTCTGATTAAAAACAATGACCAGAATGATCCTTTCATTGAACGTTATATCCGCAAGCATTTTTTACTTTCTGATCCGTTAAAAAAAGGATTGCCAGTTCATTACATCGGGAAAGAGCAGGAAGAGGATGCAACCTGGGTATACCTTGAAATCCCGTTTCCGATCACATTGGAAGGATGTAAATTACAGAACAGCATTTTGTCAGAAGCATTTGATGATCAGGTAAATATGACGAATTTAAAATACTCTTCTGAAAAAAAAACCTTCCTTTTTAAAAAAGGGCAGCTTGTGCATACCTTATAATTGTTTACATTTCAAAAGCCTGACACGTTGAATCGTGGCATGGCTATTTTGTTTTATATTCCCTTTCTTTTGAAAGTCATTATTTATATATTGGGAAAAGATTTTCTGTCATTTTGACAGACCGCCTATGAAATTTGAACCTTCTGACTTATATAGTCGGCTCCTTATGTCCGATTCGGATATGGATAGCCTTGAAATTGTCCCTCTCGGAGGTCCTGACGGATCCGATGAGCCTTTGGAATTACCTAATGAACTAGCCATATTACCGATAAGGCAAACTGTTCTTTTTCCGGGCATGGTGATTCCGGTCACTGTTGTTCGCCAGAAAGCAATCCGCCTTGTTAAAAAAATATATCGCAATTCTGACATTAATCTTCGGATTTTAGGTGCTGTAACCCAGGAGAAACCGAATAAGGAAGATCCGACTGCCGATGATCTTTACCGTGTAGGAACGGTTGCCCAGATATTGAAGATGATCACTTTACCAGATGGTAATGTCACGATCATCGTTCAGGGAAGACAGCGTTTTGAGATCAAATCCATCGTCAGCGAAGATCCTTACATCACTGCTTCTGTTGAAGCAATTGAGGACACTTTTTTAGCTCCTACCAAAAAAGAATCGAAAGCATTACTGCAATCGCTTCGGGATGGCGCACACAAGATCATGCGGCTGAATCCGGAAATTCCACAGGAAGCACGCATTGCACTGGACAATATTGAAAGCCCGGTTTTTCTGATCCATTTCCTTTCTTCAAACATCAATGTGGAAGTTGCTGACAAGCAGAAACTTCTGGAAGAGAAAAATGGGCATAAACAGGCTACGCTTCTGCTTCAGTATATGATGCGGGAGATTGAAATGCTTGAACTGAAAAGGGAAATCCAGTCCAAGGCAAGTTCCGATATCGATCAACAGCAACGGGATTATTTCCTCCGACAGCAAATCAAGGTTTTACACGATGAGCTTGGCATGGACAGTCCGGAACGTGATCTGGACGAAATTCGCCTGAAAGCCAGCCAGAAAAAATGGTCAGATGCTGTTCGCAGCCATTTTGATAAAGAACTCTCGAAATTGCAGCGTATCAATCCAATGGCGCCGGAGTACCCTGTTACCATGAACTATCTGGAAACGCTGGTAGATTTGCCATGGGGACAATATACAAAAGATAATTTTGATCTTGTCAGGGCACAGAAAATTCTTGATTCGGATCATTTCGGTCTGGAAAAAGTAAAGGAGCGGATCATCGAATATCTGGCTGTTCTGAAACTAAAAGGAAACCTGAAAGCACCAATACTTTGCTTGTACGGCCCTCCGGGAGTTGGTAAAACTTCCCTGGGAAAATCTATCGCAAAAGCACTGAATCGGGAATACATCCGTATGGCGCTCGGCGGTGTGCACGATGAAGCGGAAATACGCGGACACCGGAAGACATACATCGGAGCCATGCCGGGTAAAGTGATCCAGAATATCAAAAAGGCTGGTTATGCGAATCCAGTTTTTATACTGGACGAAATTGATAAAGTAAGTTCTGATTACCGTGGCGATCCTTCTTCTGCTTTGCTGGAAGTATTAGATCCCGAACAAAATTCTTCTTTCACCGATAATTACCTGGAAGTTGAATACGATTTGTCCCGTGTTCTTTTTGTGGCTACTGCCAATGCGCTTGATACCATCCATCCCGCTCTTCGTGACCGTATGGAAATTATCGAAATGACCGGGTATACCATTGAGGAAAAATTACAGATTGCAAAAAGATACCTGGTTCCGAAACAACGGAAAGATCACGGGCTTAAAGCAACAGACATAAAAATTGACGATGCGGCTCTGCTCAAAATCATCGAAGGTTATACACGCGAATCAGGTGTGCGTAACCTGGAACAGAAAGTAGGTACCGTGGTAAGAAAAATTGCTAAATCTGTGGCAATGGATCAGGAATATCCAAAAACAATCAAAGCAGAACAGATTGAAAAATACCTGGGCGCGGAGATTTTTGATAAAGATCTATATCAGGATAATGACTTTGCAGGTGTTGTAACAGGCCTTGCCTGGACGTCAGTTGGCGGAGAAATATTGTTTATTGAAACCAGTTTGAGCCGTGGGAAAGGCGGACTGACCTTATCAGGCCAGTTGGGTGATGTGATGAAGGAATCTGCCGTTGCTGCACTTTCCTACTTAAAAGCCAACGCAGATCGACTGGGAATTGATTACAGAGTATTTAATCACTACGACCTGCACGTACACGTTCCTGCTGGCGCTGTACCTAAAGACGGCCCGTCTGCTGGTGTTACGATGGTTACCTCCATGGCTTCTATCTTTACGCAGAGACGTATCAAACCTTACATTGCGATGACGGGTGAGATTACGCTGAGAGGAAAAGTACTGCCTGTGGGTGGTGTGAAAGAAAAAATCCTTGCAGCGCGCCGTGCAGGAGTAAGGGAAATCATTCTTTGTAAAAAGAATCGTAAGGATATCGAAGAAGTGCCAGCTAACTATATCAAAGATTTGACCTTCCATTATGTGGATCAGATCGATGAGGTTCTGGCGATTGCACTTTTACCGGAAAAAGTTAAAAACCCGATTCATTTTGTTTTTCCAAAAGAAGAAAAGGAAAAAGAAGAAAGCGGATTTGTAACGGTGAATGTTTAATAGATTTTAAGACAATTAGTAAAATGGTCCGGTGGTACAAAATCATCGGACCATTTTGTTTTCATAAGAGTTTCAATTAATAAATCAATAATACAGATTGAATTTGGCTCCTCACGGAGCCTCCTGTTTATAGAATTCAGCAATGCGTAACGTTCATGGCTCCTCCGGAGCCCCCTAAATCCATTGCCAGACACAGGAAACTCCTTTGGAGTTAATCTTCAATCCGCCTTTCCAATGTCCGCTTCTATAAACAGGTGGCCCTTAATGGGCCAGCATAACTACACGCGATACTATCAAACCAGCCAAATCATTTTTTGGTAAGGGTTTCCTTTTAAAATCTGCGTCATGATTAACAAACAAGAAACACACCCAAATGTCCTTACCACAACTTTCTCCGGAACTTCTGGACCAGCGTCCTGACTTATTGCGGGACCATAAAAATCTGCTTGCATTACCAGAAAAAATTATACAATTCGGCACAGGTGTACTTTTGCGTGGTTTACCAGACTTCTTTGTAAACAAGGCAAATATGCAGGGGATCTTTAACGGCAGAATAGTAGTCGTTAAATCAACCAATACCGGTGGCACTGATGCTTTTTCCGATCAAAAAAATGTATTCTCACATAGTATACGGGGTATAGAAAACGGTAATCAGATTGATGAGATCGTGATCAATACGGCCATCAGCCGGACGCTTGCCGCGGCCACAAGCTGGGCTGAGATCCTGGAATGTGCGCGCAATCCGGAGATTAAAATTGTAATATCAAATACAACCGAAGTAGGTATCCAGCTTGTGGATGATGACATTTTCGCCACGCCACCTGCTTCCTTTCCCGGAAAACTGACCTCATACCTTTACGAAAGATTTAAAACATTTCATGGTTCAGCAGAATCAGGAATGGTCATTGTGCCGACAGAACTCATTGTCGGTAATGGGGACAAACTTCGTGATATCATTTTTGAACAGGCTGAGCGCCACAACCTGGGTAAAGCTTTTACCGAATGGCTTGAATTCAGTAACGAGTTCTGCAACTCTTTGGTAGACAGAATTGTACCGGGAAAACCGGATATTGAAACCATCACAGAATTAACTGAAAGACAAGGCTTTAAAGACGATTTACTGATCGTTTCAGAAGTTTACAGCCTTTGGGCTATTCAGGGAGGAGAAAAGGTAAGTTCTGTTTTAAGCTTTGCGCCAGCCGATAAAGGTGTGGTAATTGCTCCGAACATCGATCTTTTCCGTGAGTTAAAGCTTCGTTTACTAAACGGAACCCATACACTCGCTTCCGGCCTTTGCTACCTGCACGGGCTTGATACTGTTCGTGAAGCTATGGAAAACCAGGAAACAGCGGATTACATTGCCGGAGTCATGTTAAAAGAACTGGCACCTGCCATCCCTTACGAACTGGATTTAAGCGTAGCCGAAGAATTTGGGAACACTGTTCTGGACCGTTTCAGAAATCCATTCATTCGTCACCAGCTGATCGACATTACCGTGCAGTATACCGCAAAAATGAAAATGCGGAATATACCAACGCTTCTAAGTCATTATGAAAAAACAGATGCTGTACCTGCACTTTTTGCAAAAGGGTTTGCCGCATTTCTGCAATTTATGAAGCCTGTGTTGCATAAGGACGGTGGATTTTATGGCGACCGCAACGGCCAGCTTTATTCGATCCGCTGCGATTCAGCTGCTTATTTTGATGAAAAATGGAAAAATGCAGCTTCTCCGCTTGATCTGGTACACCAGGTTCTGGAAGATGCTACTTTGTGGGGAGCAAATCTTACACTGCTACCTGGTTTTGAAGATGCGGTGAAAGAAAATATGGTTGTTCCGTTGATTACGGAGTAAAAACCAGCACTTAGACGATGTTGAAATGAACAGGTAAGCATTAATATAGAATGCTTACCTGATTTCATCTGCAATAACCGTATTGGTCTCTCTGTCAATACCGTAAATTATAAGCTTTCCTTTTATTGATCTATCCATGGCAATTCCCTGGCCTTTCATTCCCACAGGAATTGTTTTTACATGTTCAAGCGTATATCCTGACTGTGGGATTTTCATCACATACAGTTCAGGTTTATCGTGACCCGTTAAATAGAGCAAACCATCATTTCCCCAGGTTCCGCCAGAGTTACTTTTTGGCGTAAAAAGCGCCACGATATCTTTTGGAAATATCCATGATTCAACCTGCTGCCAATCTTTGGTATATTTAACGATCGACGTCCAGCGCACATCGCGTCCTTCACTTGCTTCCTTTCCGCCATAATGGGCAAAACCGATGTACCAGAAACCATCTTTCTCGTCAATCCAGGTCAGTGAACCGTGCTCAGCAATACCGAAACTATGATTTGCAACATGTTGTAACGTTTTGGTATCGAAGATTTCCACTGAACTCGCCATCGGAATTTCCGGATAATTAGAATTCGCGCAGTACAGTTTTCCTTTAATTACCACGCCACTATTCAGGTGTTTGATACCCTCCTTGGCTCCATCCCAGGAACTTACCGGCTTGCCATCGGTTTTGGTATATTTTTGGATCGTACTGTTATTGATTACATAGAAAAAATCTTTGTCAACAGCCACAGCCTGCTTTGCTTCTGGCAGCTGAAACTTATGCAGTTCGGTAACTTGCTGGGCATTACTTCTGGCGACATTAAAACAGAAAAGGCATATTATTAAAAACAGTTTAGGATAAGACATAATTACATTTCTATAAAAGTTCGATGAATGACTAAAATTAGAAATTAAAGACCGCGCCACTGCATTATTTTTCTGTTAAGTTCCATCATGTTGGCTCCGTCGGCGTTATAATAAATATCTCCCTTTGATGTATTTAATAAGAGGACAGGGCTTACCTTTTTATTCACATAAAGCTTAACAACTTTTCCTCCTTGCAATTTGAAAGATCCTTTGGCATAATCACCTCCTGCAAAACCGTTAACCTTACTAAATATGCCCGATTTTTCCGGCAGTTCGCTCACCAGCTTTTGACTCAGGATGTCTTCCTTTTTGATTTTTATACCAAAAGAACCTTTAATTTCTATCGCATCCTGGCTCAGCACCAAAGCACTGGTTTTGTAATCCTGCATTCCCTGAAATGCAATGACTGCTGCAATGATCAGTAAAATACCTCCTGCAAAATAGGAAACCAGCTTTTGTGCAGATGAACCCTTATAAAATGACTTACCTTTAAAAACCATGTAGGCGTAAGCTAACAAAGGATATGTTGTCATGAAAAGGCTTGCCCAGTTGTTATTATACAAGCTGATAAGCACTGTGCCTGCGAAAAGCGAAATCCCTAAGAAAATGTGAAACCGTTTAAAAAAATTCACATAGGAGTCAATATCTATTTTAGCTCTCCCGGCATCGGACATGGTGTTGTAGCCCGACAAAATATATCTGGCGTTGTTTTTGGTTACAATAAAACCCATTAAGAAAAAGACCAATGACAGAAAAAAAGCTACATAAACCATTTGTCCTATATTAAAGTTAATACCTGCTACCTCAGCAAAATCCAGTCGGAAATAATTTTCAGGGCGGCGGGTGAAAAAGTTTCTTCAATCTGACCGTACTCCGAAACATTACCCGTGCCGGCAGTTTGGAATAGATGGTTCAAACCCGGAAGTTCCATGGCCGTCAGCTGTACTTTTGGATTTTTACTCAAAATGTTACGTATGATTTCCAGATTTTGCTTTGGAGGCACCTGCAGATCTTTTGAGCCATTCAGGGCCAGAACCGGTCCGGTAACTTTCGCCAGATATTCTTTTGGTTTAAGATTCATAAAACTTATAAACCAGGGTGAAAAAATTTTTGTAGCCTGCACCGCCTGCTGCCTGATAGCTGTTTCGCTCATGCTTCCTCTTGATAGCGCTTTAAGCTGACCAGCATAAATGTCTTCTATCTTTTTTAAAGTACTGTCGGTTACCGGTCCGCTTCTGATCAATGCAAAAGCTTTGGCATTGGTTTCTGCCTGTAATCTGATGTTTTCAGCCGGCACACCGGATTTCTCATTGATCAGCCTTGCCTGTTCCAGCATCAATTCGTCGATCTCCATTGCGGGCGCAGCCAACAGTACCAGAAAATCGGATCTGCTGTTTCCGGAAGCTACCATCGGCCCAACAAGCCCGCCTTCACTGTGCCCTAGTAACCCAACCTTTTTGTGATTGATCTTTTGCTCAGTTCTTAAATATTCCAGAGCGGCGGCAGCATCTTCTGCAAAATCGGAAGTTAATGCTTTGGAAAAATCGCCACCGGACTGCCCCACGCCCCGATCATCATACCGCAAAACAGCGATTCCGTTTCTGGTCAGATAATCAGCTATAACAGCAAAAGGTTTGTGTCCAAAAATCTCTGAGTCCCGGTTTTGCGGCCCGGAGCCGCTTACGAGAATTACAGCGGGAAAATTTCCGTTGCCCTGTGGGACAGTCAATGTTCCGGCCAGCTTTATTCCTGTCTTTTTATTTTCAAACGAAACTTCTTTTACTTCATACGGGAACGGTGCTTTTGGCATTTGCGGACGGTTGGGACCTGCTTTTGCTGCATCTGTTTTGACAAGGTTCAGGGGTAATTTCAGCCCGCTTTGCTGCCATTCACCGTTAATTAAAGTATCGCTCACAATCTCCCCTGCATAAACCACCTTTATGGCTTCCAGACTGATCGTGAGCCTTTTTCCATCCTGCACAACAGAACCTGCTTTGATACCCTTTGCGCCCTGAGCAGGAATATCCATGGTAGCCTGATAAACATTCGCTTCCTGGCTAATATTGAAAATGATATTAACCTCTCCCCCGGGTATTTTTAACAAACCAGCCCAGGTTCCCTGCACCTGTTGCGCTGACACAGAAAGTGTACTGAAAGCAACAAAAAGGATAAGAAGATATTTTTTCATAAAAATTGGAACAGATAAAAAATGAGCGTTTTTGAAAGTATTTCCGCAACCAGAAGTCCGCCGATAAAGCAGGCGACCGCTTTGCCTTGCTTGATATTTGTAGAAATTGAAAATGCGTTGAACATCAGTGCAATCATCCAGATAGCAGGTATGATGGTCAGTATTACGCTCAACATAAGTTTAACAGGATTATCCAGACTTACCGGATAAATGGGCAGAAATCCCATTAAAGCAACCGGCAAAGTCACGACCCTGGCCATGGCCAGTGTTCCCGCCACATCGATCAGACGGATCCTTGATTTTGAGAAAATCAATCCCAAAGGATAAAATACAGCTACTACGCTAAGCCAGGCAATAAGCTGCTCTCCCAAGAACCAGAGGTATTTTCCGGATGCGCCAAAATGTATATCAATAGCACCATCAAAATGGGTTTTACTAAAATAGGAAACTACGGATGCAGCCAGCATCGCTGCCAAGCCAATAAAAAGTGCCTTTTCTCCGGCTACATAAATGAAGGGATTAAACAGCCATTTACTCAGATTTACCGATTTAGAATTATTCATCCTTACTGATTTTTGAAATAAGATCGTCGAGCATATTACGGACCGTCGGATAACTTAAATTGAGCTTTTGCGCCATCTCTTTCAGACTACCGCTGCTTTTTATAAAACTGAGAATAAACTGCTGATCTTCCGGAGATATTTTTGCCAGCACAGGTAAGTCAAATTTGCCGGAAACAGCAGTTCCGCACGCTTCACATCCCAGGCTGGTAACTTTCAACGCTGCTTCACATGCCGGACAAACATAGGGAAGTTTTTTCGTTACGTTATTCACATTAAGGAAATAAGATTTAATAATATTTAAACCAAAGTTAATAATATTAATATTTACTCAAATTATATTCAATAAAATTCTACATAACGAAGTTTATCATGTTCCGATATTCGAATCAGGCTTAACATTTGAAACAGATACACTGCGTGCTTCTTTCCAATAAACCTTACTTTTGCATAAAGACGCTTCGCCCCCATCCATGGAAGAAAACACACAGCTTCAGCTCGCCGCTGAATTCATGCATCATACGAATAAGAATATTTTCCTCACCGGAAAAGCCGGAACGGGGAAAACAACTTTTCTTCACAATCTTAAAAAGACTCTGCACAAAAGAATGGCGATTGTTGCGCCTACAGGCGTAGCAGCGATTAACGCGGGAGGCGTAACGATCCATTCATTTTTTCAGCTGCCTTTCGGCCCGCATATTCCGGACAGTTTTCTGAAAACCCAGAACGTTCACAAATTCAGTAAGGAAAGGATCAATCTGATCAAAAGCCTCGACCTGCTGGTAATCGACGAGATCAGTATGGTGCGTGCCGATATGCTGGATGGAATTGATGAAGTTTTGAGAAAACACAAAGATCCAAACCAGCCCTTTGGCGGCATACAGCTGCTGATGATCGGTGATTTGCACCAGCTCTCACCGGTTATCAAGGACGAGGAATGGAATATGCTGAAAAGCTACTACGACACCATTTTCTTTTTCAGCAGCCATGCACTCAAAAAAACAAATCCGGTCCGTATCGAACTGACGCATATTTACCGTCAGTCGGATACTACATTTATTGATCTGCTGAACCGGATCAGGGAAAACAAGCTGGACAAGGAGACGCTTGCAACACTGAACCAGCGTTATATACCTGATTTTAAACCTGCTGATGAAGAAGGCTATATCACACTTACAACACATAATGCAAGTGCACAGAACATCAATTCGGTCAAACTAAAAGAAATTGACGGAAAACTTAAAACTTTCGAAGCGGAAGTAACCGGCGATTTCCCTTCTGTTTCCTATCCGACAGAACAAACGCTCGCGCTTAAAGTCGGGGCGCAGGTAATGTTTGTAAAAAATGACATCTCCCGGGAAAAGCTTTTTTACAATGGGAAAATAGGTCAGGTGTCGAGAATAAGTCCGGATGCCATTTATGTAAAATGCAAAGGGGAATATGGCGAGATTGAAGTCGAAAGGGCAGAGTGGCGAAACGTAAAATATGCATTAAATGCACAGACGAAGGAAATTGAAGAACAGATCATCGGAAGCTTTATTCAATATCCGCTTAAACTTGCCTGGGCGATCACCATTCATAAAAGCCAGGGACTGACATTCGAAAAAGCCATTATTGATGCCAATGCTTCCTTTGCACACGGCCAGGTGTATGTTGCGCTGAGCCGCTGCAAGAGTTTTGAAGGCATGGTGCTGAGCACAAAAATCGGTTCGACCAGTGTCAAAACAGACGGAACGGTTGCGGCTTATTCCAGAGATGCAAGCAATAATCCGCCTGATAGCAGACAACTTCTTGATGCCAAATTTTCATTTCAACGGTCGTTACTTTTTGAACTATTCGATTTTAACGAAGCAAGAAGGGCATTTTTTAATCTTAACCGGATTTTGGAAGAGAATGCTACGGTCTTAAATCCTGCTATTCTGGATACGGTCAGGCAGACAAAAGATACTTTCGAAAAAGAGATTTTTTATGTGGCAGAAAAATTCAGGAACCAGCTCAACCAACTGATGAATGAGGCAACATTGCCGGAAGAAAACGAAACTTTAAAGGAGCGGTTAACCAAAGCAATCAGTTATTTTTCTGATAAAATTGAAAACGCTTTATTTCCGGACGTTAAGAGTTTTGAGATTGAAACAGATAATACGGCAATAAAAAAGACGGCCTTGCTGTCTCTTGAAAATCTTCAAAAATCGGTTTCTGTGAAAAGCGCATGTATTAAAGCGTCTTTGACCGGCTTTACTACAAACGCTTATTTACGGGCTAAAGCAAACGCCGATATTGATTTTAAAGCACAAAAGGATGCCGGAGAACCTGTCAAAAATGTAACTGTTCCAAAAAACATGGAGCATGGCAAATTATATGCGGCACTAAAAACGTGGAGAAAAGAAGTAGCTGCGGAGCATGATGTGCTGGACTACATGGTTTTCCCGATGAAAACTTTACTGGAAATATCAGAAATTTTGCCAACTACGACAGAGCAGCTTGCGAAAATAAAGGGAATCGGAAAGACAAAAGTGAAACAATACGGAAATGTACTGATTGAAATAATTTCCAATTACTGTAAAGAAAATGAAATTGAAATACCGAAAATTGCAGAAAATGAACCGGTTGTTAAAACAAGAAAGGAAAAACAGGACACCAAATTGGCAAGTCTGGAATTGTTCCTCTCCGGAAAAACAATTGATGAAGTAGCAGCTGAAAGAGGTTTTACAACCGGAACCATTGAAGTGCACCTCATCCATTTTATTGAAACCGGTGAACTGGATATTTACACGCTGTACGAAAAAGAAAAGGTCAATACGATTATTGATTACCTCACTGAAAATAAACAGGTTTCACTTGGTGAAGCCAAAACTGCATTGGGTGAAGATTTTTCTTATCCCGAAATCAGGGCTGTTTTGAAATACCTGCGGGCAGCGGATCTATAAGCTTAAAATCAGTATACTGCGTTTTTCCTGACGGCTCTCTTTTTAAGCCGTATTAATTTCTATATCTCCCTGTTTACCTAAAACAAAAAGTTCATATCCTGATTTCCTCTTCATTCGCTGCCTCTACAAAAACTTAGTCCACTGCTTTTATTAAAGCAAACATGCATTTGTATCTGTTTCTATTTATCACTCCAGCTGGTTTATCCGATAGTTATGATCCTGACCCTTTTCCATCAAAGATTCAGATATTTCCTCCGGGCAGCACTTCAATATTTTTTGGGCATACAGACTTGCCGCTGTTAAAATAGACTCACAAAATAAGAAACTAAAAAAAATCTGACATTTCAGGAGTAGAAAATAGCACCTATCAGGTTCAGCCAATATGATGCAGCAGGTTGGAGCAATGCGTGTATGAAATATACTTTTTCCAGGATTTGGTAAATGTAGAAACGACAATTACTAAATTAAAAAAGTACAACCTGACGATAATTTAACTACTTATCCCTTAGGATTATAAAAGTATTTCATTGTGGTAAAATAATATTATTTATTAAAAAAAATTTATTAGTTCACGACACTTTGAAATGTGACCCATGAGGACGTAGATTTCATAACTATTCATCCATTCACTGTACATTCTGACATATGAGCTCAAAAACTGCCCAAGAACTTGCGTTGCCCGTTGGCGTCACGCTGGACCGTTTTATCATGCTAAGCCAAAGTGCTTTTCCCTATGCAACGGGGGAATTGTCTCAGCTTTTGCGCGACATTGGTTTGGCCGGAAAAATCATTAACCGGGAGATCAACCGGGCCGGACTTGTGGATATTGCCGGCGGCAACGGCACAGAAAACGTACAGGGTGAAAACCAGCAGAAGCTGGATATTGTCGCGAACATCAGGTTTATCAGGGCTTTAAAAAATGGCGGCGAAGTTTGTGCTATCCTTTCAGAAGAAGATGAAGATATTATTCATACAGGTAACGATCATGGAAAATATGTAGTGGCTATGGATCCGCTGGATGGCTCTTCCAATATCGATGTGAATGTTTCCATAGGAACCATATTTTCTATCTACCGCCGGGTTACACCAATTGGTTCGGTAGCGACAATGGAGGATTTTCTTCAGGGCGGCCGTAAACAGATTGCAGCTGGTTATATTCTGTATGGCTCATCGACCATGCTCGTATTTTCAACCGGGGATGATGTAAACGGTTTTACACTGGACCAGTCTCTGGGAGAGTTTATTCTATCACATAAAAACATGCTCATTCCACAGAATGGAAATATATTTTCTGTGAACGAAGGCCATTATTACAGCTATCATGTTTCTGTACAAAAATACCTTGAAGCATGTAAACGGGGCGGATTAAGTGCCAGATACATCGGTTCGCTGGTGGGGGACTTCCACAGGAATATGTTAAAAGGAGGTATTTATCTGTATCCTTCTACCAAAAAAGATCCGAAAGGAAAACTGCGTCTTTTGTACGAATGCTATCCGCTGGCATTCCTGGCTGAGAAATCGGGAGGAAAGGCGAGCGATGGTTTTGGACCGATTCTGGACATCATACCTACTTCCGGCCATCAGCGTTCACCTATCTTTGTAGGCTCTGCTGCCATGGTTGATCAGGCCATCACACCATAATCACCATAGCTGTTATAGTTTTTGTACCTTTGTATCATGCAGACTACGGAAAACAAATTTGAGCAGTTTAAACTTAACCGTCAATTACTCAATGCTATTGAAGAAGCGGGATACACCGAGCCAACCCCGATTCAGGAACAAGCCATACCACTTGCACTCTCAGGCCAGGACATTTTAGGAATAGCCCAGACGGGCACAGGCAAAACAGCAGCTTATGCATTACCGCTTCTGATGCGTATCAAATACGCACAGGGAGAACATCCGCGTGCATTGATTCTTGCCCCGACCAGAGAACTTGCCATGCAGATCTCGGAAGCGATCATGCAGCTTGGGAAGTATACAGACATTCGTATTGTGGTACTTTACGGAGGGCTCGGACCAAAATCACAGATCGAAGCCATCAGGAAAGGGGTTGATATTATTGTTGCCACACCGGGACGTTTCATGGATCTTTATCTGAAAGAAGAGATTATTGTGAAACATCTGAATGTGATGATCCTGGATGAAGCGGATAAAATGATGGACATGGGATTTATGCCGCAGATACGCCGGGTTTTGGAAATTATTCCCAGAAAAAGACAGAATATGCTTTTCTCGGCAACGTTCTCTGACAAAGTTGAAAATTTATCCTACGAATTTCTTGAATTCCCTACCCGGATTGAAGTAACACCACAGTCGACCACGGCTGAAATGGTGACACAAAAATTATATGAACTTCCGAATTTCCGAACCAAGATCAACCTACTGTCCTACTTACTGGAAGACAGCGAAACTTTTAACCGGGTACTGATCTTTACCAGAAGCCGGGAAGTAGCCAGCCTTGTTCATCAGAATTTACTGGGAAGGGTTGTTGCTGAAAATGAACTGCGTGTGATTCATGCCAACAAAGGACAGAATACCCGTATCAACGCGATGGAAGCATTTCGTGAAGGTTCGATCCGGGTGATGGTCGCTACGGACGTGGTTGCGCGGGGTATCGATATTACCGAAGTAAGCCACGTAATTAATTTTGACGTTCCACTGATTTACGAGGATTATGTGCACAGGATCGGCAGAACAGGCAGAGCCAACCACATCGGGCAGGCCATTACTTTTGCCACACAGGCTGATGAATATCACATTCACAAGATTGAAAAAATGATCCGAATGGAAATTCCCCGTGAGCATCTACCGGAAGATCTTGAAATTGCTGCCACGCCGGTTGACGAACGTCAGGATATGCTTCGTGAAATCGACAATCAGAAAAGAAAAGAAGACCCTACTTTCCTGGGTGCATTCCATGAGAAAAAAAGGACTTTCAGGCCGGCCATGAAGTCACCGGATAAAAATAAAAAAGGCGGAAAACGCGGTGCGGCGAGAACTAAAAGAAGATAATGCAATACATTTAAGATAATTCCGTTTACCTTGGACAATAGAAAACCTGTTCTCTATTTAAGCTTTATGAAAGATTATTTTGTTATTTGGCTTGCTCTTTTTATCCCTGTTGCCGGTTTCGCCCAGGGAACTCATCTTGCAAGTGCAGGCTCTGGTTCCGATACCAATGTTGCTTCAAAAAAACCTCTGGAATTAAAAGAACGCCGCGTTTTACCTTTATTTGGAGAGGTTAGCAAAACTTCGGTTCAGATTGACGAGGAAATTAAATTTTTAAGCGAATGCGATAAGTCATTTTCAAGCCGTGCAGAAGCCAGCAGCTTTTTTACGGCCCGTGCCTGGGAATATCTGCAGGAAGGTGCATTGGATACGGCCTGTTACCGTTTTAACCTGGCTAACCTGTTGAACGACAAAAACGTTGAGCCATACTGGGGACTTGGCGTTGTTTCTTATCAAAAGCAAAACTGGGTGGATGCAAAACGTATGCTTAGCCGCGGCATAGAACTTCAGGGAGATAATGTTCCTTTGCTTGTAGATTTATCTACGGTTGATCTTAAATTATACGCTTTAACCAACCGTAAGGAAGAATTGTATGAAGCTGATGCACTTCTAAAACATGCAACCGGCCTTGATTCCACTTATGCTTTGGGTCAATACAACCTGGCATTATTGCATTATAACAAAGATGAAGCAGACCTTGCCTGGGAAGCATTGCACAAAGGTCGTTTACTTGACTTTGGCCAGATCAATTTTGAATTTGTAGAATTATTGAAAGCTAAAAAACCGGATCCGGTTGGCTTTTTCAAATGATAGAACAAAATAAAATCTGTAAACAAAGAAGCCGGGCCTGTAAAGTCTGGCTTCTTTGTTTACAGGAAACCTGCTTTACAGCTTTCTGCTACCTGTTTTCTGGGTTCTTTTAAAAAAATAGCTGTTGATATAAACGATCAGGATTACACCCAGTAAAATAAACAAGCCATTCCAGCCGGCAGAAAAACCGACAAATCTTTCCTTTCCGTCCAGCGTCAGTTCATACCGCAGCCCGTTGCGGTTTGCCGTGGTGGTAATCTCATCAAAAGGCAGTGCATAATCGTAGTGGATGGGCGTTACAAGCTTATCGTTAATGTCGATATACCCGTATTTATCCTTGATCCTCACCAGCGAACGGCCATTGTGAAAATAGGATGCGAAATCATATTTCAGTGGCGTCCTGATTTTTCCGGATTTATCAATATGTCCGAATTTGCCATTGATGGAAACAGCTGACCGGTTTTCGGCTGTAAAACCATTGGCTTCATCATACAAAAACGGAATCCTTACTTTTCCGGTTTTATCAATACACCCCCATTTTTTATTTTTCTGAACCCAGAATAATCCGTTTGTAGGTTTGCGTGTTTTGGTGAATTCAAACGGTGTTACCATTTCTCCGGTAAACACATTAATGTAACCGTATTTATCCCCGTATTTCACCCGCTCCATGCCCTGTCCGGAAAACTTATATTCAGGGTCAATGTCATCCAGGGCAACAGGAATTTTCAATACCAGATTTTTATCAACAATGCCGTATTTGCCTTTATATAAGAAATGGTAAATACCACTTGATTCTTTTATTTCCTTTTCAATAAAAGGACTGAAATTCCAGTTCAGCAGATACAACTCATCTTTTTTCCACCAGATAATGTCCTCCTTTGTATCCCGGTTACAAACAAAATCGAATGTTGCGGCCGTCATCAGAAAGTCATTCTTAAAATATTCGATCGGGATGCGGTAAAGCGTTTTTCCCGTTGTGTCAATATAAGAAAGACCATATTGCTTACCGGCAGGATAAATGACCCAGGTTTTGCCTTTGTAAAATTTGTCGGTACCCAAATAATTAGCCGGGATAATTACCTTGCCTTTTTTATTGATAAAACCATGAAGCCCTTGTTTGGATGCATTCGCTTCCATGGGTACAAATTCAGCCAGGCCATCAGAAAATTCACCGATATCCCTGTAAGCCGGAGTGAGCTTATTTCCGTTTTTATCTACCAAAAAACTCTGATAATTGAGACAGGGAACATCAATTTTCTTGACAACATAAACATCTCCGTATTGCTGATGTTCGGAATACTGATTTAACCAGGATGGCTTTTGTGCGGAAGATTCAACGGCAAATAAACCCTGTATCTGTAAAAAAACAAGAACAATTGTTAAATACCGTCCTGCATGCTGAAGTAGTTTCACTATTTGATTTTGTTCATTTCCGGATACATTGACAATAACGAATATACCAATATCTGATTTTAAAGCACAAATAAAAAAGACCAGCCTGCCGGAAAAATCCTGGCGGGCTGGTCTTATTGATGCTATTTAAAATCTACTTAAAAGAAAATCCTGTTGGAGCTATGCCTACTTTGACAGAATCAATGACGTTTCCATCCGGATTATAGCGAACGGCATATCCCGACTGGGTATAAGACGGGATCACTGCTGCATAGATCAGCCCCTGCTGCGGATCAACGGCCATTCCGCCAAATACCCTTTTGATGATTGGTGTTCCTAAGTTAATCTGTGTATCGGTAATGGCGAATCTGTACGTTTCGCCAATTGCGCCAAAATTGGAAGACAATCCGAAAAGAATATTCCGGCGGTTCAGGCTGAAAACGAAATTATCAGCTGACTTGGTTGCCGGTGCCGGTATTTTTAAAGTAGCTTCCACCGCATAAGAATCCGGATTTATTCTCACCACATCCAGGCCATTTTTAATCCAAAGTTTGCCATCCGCGTCCATACCAAACGGCACAGGCGTTCCGGCAAAAGTCCATGTTTTTACGATTTCATCCGTCGTAGTATTGATCGCTGTGAGCACTTTTCCGGTCGTATAAGTCGTTGTCCCTACAAACAGCTTTCCATTGCCTAATACAAGGTTTTCCGGACCGTTGCCAATGCTGATTTTTTTAGTAACCTTATTTGTTTTTAAATCGATTACAGCAATGTAGCCATTTCTGTATGTGTAGCTTCCGTTTTCTCCCCAGCAAGAAACATATGCCTTGTTATCATTCAGGATAACTACTTCACGTGGGTTTTCAATATCCGGCGTGCCAATTGAAGTGATGGCCTCAAAGGTATTGCTGTTTACAATCTGTACTTTATCAAGTCCCGGTCTGTCGTTGTCAACGAGTATTAACCCGATATCACCGGTAACAGCATAACCCTGTACCCCGCCCGAAAGCGCTGAATTATTAACAGCCGAAAAAATTTCGACTTCAGCAGTGTTTGCCTCACGTTTGAAAAAGGAGACGCCTCCATTATTTGACTGAAAGTTTCCTTCATTCAGCACAAACACACCTCTAATATATTCCCCTTTTGGATCCGGATCACTTTGGTTGCAGGACCATGCAAAAACGGATAACGAAACGGCCAGTACTGCCTGCGATAATTTTCTTTTCATTCTTATTTTAATTTAAAGTAATAGCCGGCTTTACCCGACTGGTTATTATTTGTTTTGAGATGATGCGTTATTTTGTGTCACTTTTTTAAATTGATACCGTTCAATGTCAGGTTTATAGCATAACTTCTTCCGGGCATGGCATTGTTTCTGACATTGAGATAAAATGCGTTGGTGATATTATTTACCTGCCCCTGTAAGTTTATCTGAACACTGCCAAGGCTCCATGTATGTTCTGCCAGCAGATTCGCCAGCAGGTAGCCATCAAAAAACTGCGAATTGTCAAAGGTAGTAAATCGCTTTCCAACCGTCTGTATCTGACTGGTGAGTCTTGTGTTTCCCAGCGCTACGAAAGCATTTAAATTACCGGAATGTTTGGGTACAAAAACCAGCTGCTTGCCCACAATATCCCCAGCGTAAGCATCATATATTTTTTCCTGACTGCTTCTGTTATAAGTATAACCAATATTTGTTCCTGACTTCAAAAACTCAGAATTTCTCATCCAACCTGCCTGAAATTCTAATCCTCTTGCCAGCACTTCCTGTAAATTTTCAACATGATAATTTTTTAGTGGATTCCAGTATATCCAGTTTTTAACCCGGTTATAATAGGCAGTTATACTTGTGGTAAAGCTGTTTTGATTAATGTCAAATTTCTGCTCCATACCAACCTCTCTGTTCCAGCCGCTTTCCGGCCTTATATCCGGATTTCCAAGTGCCTTCCAGTACCGTTCGTTTAAGGTTGGGACGCGGTAACTTCTGCCAAAAGAACCTTTTACTTTGAGGTTATAATTTTCATTTTTCACCAGCAAATACTCTGCTCCGATGGATGGCGTAACAGGCGGGTTGTATTTGGTGATAAAGGCTTGTCTCAAATTAAGTGATACGAGAAAAACCGGTGTAACCTGCCAGCGTGTAAGTGCGAAGATATCTGCCCTGTTTTCCGTTGTCAGCGGTTTTTCATAACCGGTAAGACGTGCACGATAATGGGTCCATTCAGCTCCGTTTTTGATTTGAATATTACCAAGGGAATTTAATTTCCACAAAAGATCTTTTTCAACACGACCCGAAAACCGATCCGTAACGGCATGATCCAGATTGGAATAATCGCCGGTGGCATAATCGATCACATCACGCACCCAGGAAGAGCGAACCGACCAGCTCTTAAACTGATACCGGATCATGGTGCGATAGGCCTCCGTCAGCGTAAGTTCTCTGTCTGCGATTTTTTGAGGTGAAAGTGTGAGCCTGTTTTTGGTCAGCCAGATATGCGCCGATAATTCCTGTTCATCTTTTGACCTGAAAAAAAGATCCTGGACTAAACCATGCTGAATAGTGCGGGATGGAAGCAATGCATATCGGCGTCTTTCCATGACAGGAAAACGGTTGACCATCCGGTTGTAATTCAATGCCGTTTTTCCGGAAAAATTCCAGTTGTCATTTAGCCGGAAACCGTATTTTGCGCCGGTCTGCAACTGATAATTTCTGAAACGATCACCGTACTGACTCAGATACGAACTGAAACCTGCGGGCTGGGCAACGCTATTTAACAATATACTTCCTCCAACAGCATCCGACCCGACAACACTTGCAGCAGAACCATACTGCACAGAAAGCTGGTCGAAACCGATGACCGGAATTGTTGAAAAATCGGTTTGGCCCAGTGAAGCAGAATTGATGTTCAGCCCATTCCATAACACGGCTGTATGGTTTGCCGATGTTCCCCGGAAAGAAGCGGTACTTAATTGTCCGGGTCCGTAATTTTTAATCGCAACCGGCGTATTAAATATCAGCAAATCACCCAGATTCCGGAACCGGAAATTACTTAAAGTAACAGAATCGATCTTTTGTATTTTCAGCCCGCCCATAAAACGTTCCGGAGAGACACCGGTGACGGTTACGGGTGCCAAAAGAACAGTATCTTTTTGTGCCATCAGATTTCCGAACATGGAAAAACCGATCACTGTAAAAAAGAACAGACGAATACGTTGGTAATTAAGCACAATAAGAAAAAATCATAAATGTCATACGGTCTTTCCTCCGAAAACCGAAATCCGTTATCTGATCTGGCAGGTCTCCTGGCTTGTCTTGTTGAAACGACGCCTTCCCGGACTTGAAATGACTGAATGTTAAAATGATATATTTTATTATATCATTCCTTCATTCTGTCATTCACAATTATTCCAGTGGCAATGAAGTATGGTATCAACCAATTACAGACTTACAGTTGCGGGGACAGCTCCCGGTTTAAACGGGATTCCCTATTAAGCCTTTCCGGTACAGAACCGGACGGCGCCAAAACGATACAAAGGTAATTAATTGATTTGATTTAAAACTTGTCATCATTCAACGCACTGTTCAGGCTTATGAATCTGCTATATTTGGACAAAAAAAGGTTTTCTTTGGCAACCGTTATTTCTAATCCTGCTGCTGCATCACAGAAAGGCATTTTATTGATGCTCGGCGCGGCTTTTTTCTTTGCACTCACATCCGCTCTTTCCAAATGGCTTGGAAAGGAATTTCACATTGTACAGCTCGTATTTTTCAGAAATATTGTAGGTGTGGTTTTTATCTGGGCAAGTATCCGGAAACGTCCTTTTGAAAAAAAAGGTGGCGGAAAGCTTGGACTTCTCGTTTTTCGCGGCGTTGTTGGAACACTGTCACTTTACCTGCTTTTTTATGCGATCCAGACACTCGGACTTGGCCGCGCTTCAACTTATCAATATACTTACCCTATTTTTCTAGCACTTTTTTCCTGGCTGTTGATCGGCGAAACGCTCAACGGTAAAGAGTGGGCAGCCATTTTTGTTGGTTTTGCAGGGATTCTCCTCGTCTTCCGTCCTGACCTTTCGCTGTTATGGAGAGATAATGCGCTCGGATTGGGCAGTGCGTTGCTGACGGCAATTTCATACCTGTCCATCCGGCAGCTGGGCTGGGTTTATGATTCCAGGGCAATAATCCTTTCTTTTATGCTGAGTGGAATTGTGCTGCCGATCATTTCAATGTTTGTAGGTACCTATTATCCGCAGGAAGGCCTGGATTTCCTGATCGGCACTTTCAAATGGCCATATACCACTCTGCAATGGTTTGGCTTTCTCGCCATCGGATTAACTGCGCTTGCAGGGCAAAAGATGCTTACGCAATCATTTACCTATGACAAAGCCGGCCGGGTTGCTACGGTTGGTTACTCAAATATTTTGTTTTCAAGTATTCTGGGATTTATTATGGGTGAAGCAATCCCTTCTGTTTCGATGATTGCCGGTATGGTGCTTATTGTTGCCGGTGGTGTGCTGGTTTCCATTTCCAAAACCAAACAACCCGTTGCCGATTCCTCTGCAACCAATTAATCGTTAACCATATTTAAGCTCTTGTCAATTCTACCCGGCTATCTGGCTGACTTTCATAGCCTGAAATCATTATCTTCTCATCTTTGTTTGTCAAATAAAAGAAAACAGCATGAAAAAGTACACTTCTATTCTTATTATTCTCACTTTGGTACTTACGACACTAACAGGTTTTAAATCTGATACAGAAGTTGTTCCTACGGAAGGAATTCAGTGGCTCACGATCGAACAGGCTTACGCCAAATTGCAAAAGGAACCAAGGAAAATATTGATAGATGTCTATACAGACTGGTGTGGCTGGTGCAAAGTAATGGACCGGGAGACTTTCAAAAATAAGGCGGTGGTTGATTACATCAACAAAACATACTACGCTGTAAAACTGAATGCAGAACAAAAAGAAACCATTACATTGGGAGATAAAAAATTTATTTCGCAAGGGCGTACCCATGAACTTGCTTTGGCACTCACTAATAACCAACCGAGTTACCCTACTACTGTTTTTCTTGATGATCAGTTTCAGATGATTCAGCCATTACCAGGTTATATGAAGGCAAAGGAGTTTCATGAGGTTATCACTTTTATAGGTGATAATTACCATAAAAAGGAAGCATTCGAAACTTATAAGGTGAAGACTTATCCGGGATTGTATCCGGTCAAATAGACACAATGTTTAACCCCGTTGGGGTTGTTGCGAGCACAATCCATTTTTCCCCGGATTTCATCCGGGGCTATTCGTTTTGAATCCCTGTTAGGGATTCTATGCAAATAATTCTGAAATTATTTATAGATCTATAATTTAAACCGTCTCCCCTTCCTGCATCCGTTCGGCATTTTCTGCGATCCTTAATCTTTCGATAAATTCGGCGATGTCGCCTTCCATTACAGCCGGAAGATTGTACACAGTGTAACCAATACGGTGATCGGTAATACGGCTTTGCGGGTAGTTGTAGGTCCTGATCTTGTCTGAACGGTCGCCGCTTCCAACCATCGATTTGCGCTGCGAACTGACTGCATCATTATGCTCTTTCAGCTTGATTTCATACAAACGTGAACGAAGAACACTCAATGCTCTTTCCTTGTTTTTCAGCTGAGACCGTTCATCCTGGCAGCTTACAACCAAGCCGGATGGAATGTGTGTTAAACGCACTGCGGAATAAGTCGTGTTTACGGACTGTCCACCCGCACCGGAAGACATAAAAGTATCAATCCGGACATCATTCATATTGATCTGTACATCCACTTCTTCTGCCTCGGGCAACACAGCAACTGACGCCGCCGAAGTATGGATCCGCCCCTGAGATTCGGTCTGCGGTACGCGCTGAACACGGTGAACACCGGATTCAAATTTCATTTTTCCATATACATCCTCACCTTCTACCTTACAGATAATTTCCTTGTATCCGCCGTTGGTTCCTTCGGTAAAATCCATGATAGAAGAACGCCAGCCCATTTTTTCAAAAAAACGCTGGTACATACGGAAAAGATCTCCGGCAAATATAGCTGCTTCATCACCACCTGTTCCGCCACGTATTTCCAAAATAATGTTCCTGCTGTCGTTCGGGTCTTTTGGAATTAGCATTTCCTTGATTTCCTGTTCAAGGATTTCCATTTTCGGATTCAGGTCGTTGAGCTCTTCCTTGGCCATTTCCCGCAGATCCTCATCTTTTTCGTTATCAATAAGCTCCTTGGTTCCCGCAATATCTTTTTGCAGCTTTTGATAAATTGCATACTTGTCCACAATCTTGCCCAGATCTTTATATTCCTTGCTTATTTTGGAATAACGGGCAGAATCTGAAACAATTTCAGGTTGTATAATTTGCTGAGAAACCTCTTCAAAACGTTCCTTTATAGCTTCTAATTTATCTAGCATGATATTACGATCTCTTGGGCATTAGTCATTTGGGGCACAAAGATAGTCAATATTCAGTTTTGAATGCTCACCGGAATGATTCAATGTTGAATACAGGAAATACATGTTTTAATTTAAAATACGCATATTTGAATTTCAATTTCCTGAAATGCGTTCAATCTTTATGAAACAACTGCCCGCAACATTCAATAAATCTTTTGCCTTCACTTTGGTTTTACTCGTCATGCTGTCCGCCTGTAATTCCAAACGATTGGAAAATACAAAGGAACTCTCCAAAGAAATTAAAGCATCTCAGATCAAGCGTGTTACAAATACACAACTCGTCTATACCGTCGATGAATGGGGAAAAAAAATTTCCAAAATAGCCGAGAAAGCATTGGAAAAGGAGCTGACATCAAATCCTGACAAGACTGCTGAACTTTGCAAAAATCTATCTAAAATTCCGATCATCGCCGCTATGCAGAACGAATATGGCGTTCAGGTTCAGTTGCTTGGAGCAGCAGATGTAAAAAATCAGGCGCTAAATCCCAAAGAGCGTGAACTTATGGATGCGTACTTATACAGTGCCAAAGTGAAGACAGCTGCCAGTGATAACGTTCAGCAATTGAATGATACTTTGTTGGTATACAACGTACCTGTTGCACCTGAAAATCCGGTTTGTAAAACCTGTATGGGTGATCAGGAAATACCTTTTGCAGTCTGGAGGCTGCTTTTTGATAAAAAAGAAATTATCAGAAAACTGGATGCAAAAATGCTGAAAGAATAAGTTACGGAATGGTTTTGGTTATAAAACGAAAATTAACTCATCCAAATGTTTTATGACGACTTCGCCTGAAAACATGTCTGCCTTTGAATCTTTAAGGGAAAACAAAAAAATTCCCAGAGTAATTGAAAATGAAGTTTTAAAAGCACTTTCGTTTTATCCTGAACTTAAGAAAACAACTATTGATTTTGTTTTTAAACAAAATATAAAGAAATCAGTGATGCAGGCCCAGCCCGACATTCCTGCCATCCTGAAAGGAAAAAGAGCATACAAGATTAATATCAGTGCACTTTTCCGGTTAAAAACTTCTGCAATTCCCATTCATCAGATTCCCCAGGATATTATGATTGGCTGGATCGGGCATGAACTCGGACATATTATGGATTATGAAAACCGCAGCGTTTACGGTATGGCAAAGTTTGGCCTTGGTTATCTGTTTTCAGCAAACTATATCCGCCGCGCAGAGCGTGTGGCAGATACCTATGCGGTGAATCACGGACTGGGCAGCTACATCCTGAAAACCAAGCATTTTATTCTGGGACATGCACAGCTTTCTGAAAAATATAAAAATAAAATAGCCCGACTTTACCTGTCCCCGGATGACATAGTCGAGCAGGTACGAATTTATGAAGCTAAACAGCCTCCCAGAGCATTATAAATGCGCGTTTACATATTCTCCGAATTCGAGAAACTGCTCCTCTTTCATTACACGCGGAATTTTAACCTGTCCGCCAAGTTTCTTTGTCTCCTCACTCCATTGATAAAAAATCTCTTCCGGTATCAATTCTACTTCCACACCCTTTAAAGCTTTACCTCTGGCAACATGGTAATTTTTGTTGTTTTCCCGAAGGGTTTTATCCAGTGACTCTGCTACCTGAATGTTATCCGGTTTTTTATCGCAGCTTAAATACCATTTATGAATATATTCCTCGCCGCGGTGAACGGCTGCTACAATGAATTCCTTGATCACTACATCATATTCCTGTTCAATAACACGCAGTCCTGCATTCATTTGATCTACCGATAGCTGAGATCCGACAACGTTTAAATAATGCTTTGTACGGCCGGTGATGACTATTTCCGCTTTTTCCTTATTGATAAACTTAACCGTATCACCAATCATATACCGCCATGCTCCTGATACGGTAGAGATTAACAGTACATACGATACATCTTCTTCCACTTCCCCTAATGATAAAACCTTTGCACCTTCCCGAACCAGACCATTCTCATCCACATGTTCTTCGTCAAAAGGCACGAATTCGTAGAAAATCCCATTATCCGGGAATAAGGCCATTGCCGTTGTATCCGGACGTTTTTGAATGGCTATAAAACCTTCTGAAGCCAGATAAGTATCGATGTAAATTAATGGATGCGCCAGCAATTTTTCCATACTCTTCCGGTAAGGCTCAAAAGCGACACCGCCTGTTGTATATACCATCAGGTTTGGCCAGATCTCATGTATATTATTCAGTTTATGATAACTGATAATTTCTTTTAACATTAGTTCTACCCACGCCGGTATGCCGGATATACAGCCGATATCCCAGTCTGCTGCCTGTTCTGCAATTTTCTTTACCTTTTCATCCCAATCTGTTATATCTGCGATTTCACGTCCCGGTTTGTAAAATCCACCAAACCAGGCCGGCAGATTACTGGCACTGATTCCGCTTATTTCCCCTTCTTTATGATCATCTTTTTCAATCAGATTGGTACTGCTTCCCAGCATCAGAATTTGTCTGGTAAAGAAATCGCCTGGCAAATCAAAAGCTTTCAGATTCGCTATTTCTGTCATCCCGGCCTTTCGGATTGAAGCAAGCATGTCTTCTGTTACCGGGATGTGTTTGCTATGGCTTGTTGTTCCGCTGCTAAGGGCAAAATAATTCTGCCCGCCAGGCCATGTTACATTCTGGTGCCCTTCAAGCAGGTAATGCCACCAGTCACCATGCATTTTATCATAATCATGGGCAGGTACATTTTTTTGAAATTCAGCAATGATATCCTCACTTGCCAAGATATCATTAAAGTGATATGCTTTACCAAAAGCGGTGAATTTTGCAGTTTCCAGGAGCTTTTTCAGTACCTTCTTTTGTGCTTCCACAGGATCCGGATCAGAGATGATCATACCTGTAAAATCAATTGCTTTTTTTATTAATTCACCAATGATGGCCATTTTCGTGTGGAGTAAAGTTTCTGTTAACACCAGCGAACAAAAAGTCATGCCACATTTACACGCAGAGTTATTATTTTTACCTATTCCGTCTTCCAAATATTCTTGTCATGAAAGCGCTGTTTTCCGTAAAAACCAACCTGCTGATCTTCCTTTTTACCATAACAACCGGTAATTTGCTTTATGCTCAGAATAACATTCTTGTTTTTCAGTCCGATTTCGGGTTGAAGGATGGTGCAGTTTCAGCCATGAAAGGTGTAGCTTCCGGTATCTCTCCCAATATCAAAATCTACGATGTAACGCATGAAATTCCTGCATATAATATTTGGGAAGCATCTTACCGATTGGTACAAACTGCTCCCTACTGGCCGGCAGGAACTGTTTTTGTTTCCGTTGTAGATCCGGGAGTCGGCACGGACCGAAAGTCGGTTGTTTTGCTTACAAAATCCGGGCATTACTTTGTAACTCCCGACAACGGCACACTCACACTTGTGGCGGAACAGCTGGGCATACAGGAAGTCAGAGAGATTGACGAGGCTGTTAACCGGCGAAAGAATTCAGCTGCTTCCTATACCTTCCACGGACGGGACGTTTATGCTTTCACAGGAGCCAGGCTAGCCGCCAAGATTATTACGCTGGAAAAGGTCGGTTCTAAATTACCCAATAAAGTTGTATCCATTCCTTATCAAAAACCTGTGTTTGTCAATGGCATCATCAAAGGAGGAATCCCGGTTCTGGATGTGCAGTACGGAAATGTCTGGACGAATATAAATCAGCAAACTTTTTACAAACTTGGCGTCCGGACCGGAGAAAACGTACGTGTCCGTTTATTTACTAAAAATACAACGGCTTTCGATAGAACGGTAAAATACGTCAAAACCTTTGGAGATGTACGGGAAGGGGAAAATGCAGCTTACTTTAACAGCCTGATGAATTTTTCAGTGGGAATCAATATGGGAGATTTTGCAAAAACCTATAACGTTTCAAGCGGAGGTGAATGGTATGTAGAATTAAGTAAAAACTAACCATTCACCTCCTGCTTTATTATTTTACAGTTGTCTGGTATATCTCATACCAGTCCTGGTGGCTCAGTTTAATATCAGAAGCACTGGCTGCATTTCTGATTCGGTTTTCGGACAATGAACCAATAATTGGCAAAGTACCCAGCTTCATAAGCCATGCTACCGCAGTTTGTTCGATATTGGCATCATATTTACTGCCGATCTCTTCAAGCTTGCCTCTCAGGCGCACAGCTTTTTCATCTTCTCCATTCAGAATTTTTCCTCCTGCAAGCGGAGCCCAGGCCAATGGTTTGCTGAAACACTGTTTGATGTAATCAATCCGTCCGTCCTCGATGGCAGATGTGTTCATCAGGTTGAGCTCAATATGGTTTGTTACAATCGGGATTCTCAGATAAGACGCAAGAAGCTGGTGCTGGAATACAGAAAAGTTTGTTACACCAATGTGTTTCGCCTTTCCTGATTTTACAACCTCTGCCAATGCACCGGCTGTTTCTTCCGGATCCGTCAGAAAATCACTGTGATGCAGTAAAAAAATATCCAGATAATCAGTCTGTAATCTTTTTAGAGAACCATCGACACTATTAACAATATGATCTCTTGAAGTATCATAATATTTCAGGTTTCCTGATTCCGATGATCTGATTCCGCATTTACTGAACAGAACGATATCTTCTCTCTTGAAAGATTTATTACGGATAATTTTCCCGAAATGCTCTTCAATGGTTGTATTTCCGTATACGTCTGCATGGTCAAAAGTATTGATACCAAGTTCCAGACAAAGGTTTATCGTTTTCTCAATATTGGTTGTGGTTACAGCACCTTCGTCTGTCCATCTCCAGAAACCGTAAATTGCTTCGGATACTTTTGGTCCGGAATCACTTAAACTAACTTTTTTCATTCGGCGGTTGTTTGGATCAAAGTGCAAAAATACCCTTATTTTAAAAATAGCAATCCAAATTCCCTTTTAGAGAACATATTGTTTTGAGTCGCCAGTAAAAATGTACTTAAAATCTGATGATAACTATGCTGTAAATTAGTAAACCACCGCTATCATAAATTTATTAATTGTTTATAACGACATCCATTATCAACATAAGCTTTATTTTTCCAGCCTTTTATCCTTTACAATCAGGTAAAAATCATTATCCAGCGCCAGATATCCATAATCATACACAAAGTGGTAGACATTACCTTTTTGGGTCGGTCTGATACTCGTAATTAAATTAAAATCAAAACCTTTGGCCGCCAACGTGGTTTTTGTAGTTTTTGCTTTCTCGTCCGGACAAAGCTCTTCCAGTATCCTACGGTTTTTTCTGAGCTGATTATTCATATTACGGATCACATTATAGGAATCCGAATTCAACCGGTTATTGTAGCTGTTTCTGCACATGTCCGAGCAAAATTTCTTATCGATTCTGCCCATTAACGTTTTCCCGCACTCCAGACAATCTGCCATATTATTTCAAAGGTTTAAATAATCCAAATGGATTTAGATGTGTGTAAGTCAACTTCTTGTGCAATATATAAAAAACAAATTATCCATTTGCAAACGAGTGCAAATGTTTTTATATGACTGTAAACAGTTAAAAACCGAATAACATTTTGACAATTCCACACCTTTGTCAGGTCGATTCACAACAGACAAATCAAACACAAAAACATTCATCTTTAAACTGTTACAGACATGAACTCAGTAAAATTAATCGGAAATGTAGGACGCGAAATCAATGTAAAAGAATTTGAAGGCGGGAAAGTGGCCACTTTCTCTTTGGCAACCAATGAATCCTATATCAATAAAAATAAGGAAGAAGTAAAAAATACAGCCTGGCACTCTATTGTAGCATGGGGACAGCTTGCACAACGCTGCGAAACATTGCTGGAAAAAGGCAAAATGGTATCGATCGAAGGCAAACTAAATTACCGGCAGTATCAAAATAAAGACAATCAAACAGTTCGGGTGGTAGAAATTGTAGCGTCCAAAGTGGATGAGGTAGTAAAAAATCAGGATGTGAAGGCGTAGGAAAGATGACAATTTTTGGATTTTACGAGACGTTCCGAAGGAACGTTTTGAATTGCACCACACAATTATTTTCTACCGACGAGATGTTCCTAGGGAACATGCAAAAATATTTCGGCTATCAAAATTATGATAAATGGATTAGCGTCATAATCAAACGCCATGCCCCATCGGGACAGCTCGTCGGTAGATAAAAATGAGGATATGTTTTGCTTCGTTCCTTCGGAACGTTTCGTGATATTCATAAAAACTAACTGCAAATTTCACAAGCCGTTCCGAAGGAACGTGGGAAATAATACATTGACTTTTTTCTACCGACGAGATGTTCCTAAGGAAAGATTATGATTCCGATCTTATCGAAAAGAAATAAATGGTAATGAATTCATAATCAGACGCCATGTCCCATCGGGACATTTTGTCGGTAGAAATAGAAACGGAGACAAAATATAACCTACGTTCCGTAGGAACGTTTTGTGATAACCGACTTGATAACATTTAAAAATCAATACGATGCCGAACACCTACACACAAATCCACATCCAATTTGTATTTGCTGTAAAATACAGGGAAGCACTTATCCAAAAAGCCTGGAAAGAAAACCTTCATCAATTTATTACTGGTATATTCCAGGAAAACCGGCACAAAATAATCCAGGTTAACAGCATGCCGGACCATATACACATTCTGGCAGGACTTAGACCTCATCAGTCGATTTCATCCTTAATCCAAAATGTAAAAACGGAAAGTAGTAAATGGATTAAAGAACAACATTTAAGCAAACATCCCTTTGCCTGGCAGGAAGGTTACGGAGCATTTTCTTATGGGAAAAGCCAAATTCCGGAAGTAGTGAAGTATATACAAAACCAGGAAATTCATCACAGGAAAATAACTTTTCCCGATGAATACAGGAAGTTCCTAAAAGCTTTTGAGATAGACTGGAATGAAGAATATATCTTCACTGAACCAACATATTCATAAAGAATCCTGGCGGATTACCTGAGTTAAAATAAGCCAGGATTCTTTATCAAATTAACTATTTATCAAAGCCTCTTTCCATTTTCCATAGGCATCTTTCGTTGCCTCTGTCAATGCTGAATCAGGCTCAATAGTCCTTAATGCCGATAAACCTGTGAAAGCATCTTCGCGTGTTTTATAATAACCTAAACCAAAACCTGCGGCACGTGCAGCACCCTGAGCTCCATCGGTATTGATCAGCTCAACAGTTGCTCCTGAAACGTTGGCAAAAGTTTCGCGGAAAACAGGGCTCAGGAACATATTGGCTTCTCCTGCACGGATGTTTTTCAGCGATACCCCCACCGTTTCCATAATTTCCATACCGTAATAAAGTGCAAATACAATTCCTTCCTGAGCAGCACGGGTCCAGTGACTCAGGCCATGACGGCTGAATTGCAAACCTTTAAACGTAGCGCCCGGATCCTGATTTTCAAGCATCCGCTCGGCTCCGTTACCAAAAGGCAGACAAAGCAGTCCGTCAGAACCTACTGGTGCCTTAGCAGCCAGTTCATTCATCTGGGGATAAGAGACAGTTCCCTGCATTAACGTATTTCTGAGCCATCCGTTCAGACTTCCGGTTCCGTTTACACATAAAAGAACACCGTAACGAGATGCATTTGATATAGGATTTACATGCAAAAATGTATTAACTCTGGATAATGAATCAAATTTGATCTGGTCGCTTACACCATAAACGACACCAGAAGTACCTGCTGTCGCTGCTACTTCACCCGGTTCCAGTACATTCAGTGAAAAGGCATTATTTGGCTGGTCGCCGGCACGGTAAGTTACAGGTGTGCCAGCCTTGATACCTAGGGCTAAGGCAGCTTCTGCCGTAACACGCCCCTGCTCTGAAAAAGTGGGCAGTACGGTAGGCATAAGTGAAGGATCAAATCCAAAGTGATCAAACAGAAAGTCGGCAGGTCTTTCATTTACAAAGTCCCAGAATATACCTTCTGATAAACCGGATGGGGTAGTTACAACCTCGTTGGTCATGCGCGCCGCCAGATAGTCACCGGGAAGCATAAATTTATCAACTTTGGCATACACTTCAGGCTCATTCTGTTTTACCCAGCCCAACTTTGATGCTGTAAAATTTCCAGGTGAATTAAGTAAAAGAGGAAGCACATATTCTTCTCCCAATGCCTCCATTGCCCGGTTTCCTACTTCAACGGCACGGCTATCGCACCAGATAATAGATGGGCGCAGTACATTGAGATCTTTATCCACCACTACAAGTCCGTGCATTTGATAAGATATGCCAATAGCCCCAACTTCATCCGGCGAAATACCAGACTTTGACATTACCGCCTGAGAGGCAAGGCAAGCATTTTCCCACCATAATACAGGCTGTTGCTCAGCAAAACCAGGCTCAGGTGCAGCAATAATCATCTCCTTTTCAGGATAAAAAGCCGATGCAGCTACAACTCCTGTATCTGCATGAAGTAAACAAGCTTTCACAGATGAACTGCCTAAATCAAACCCCAGAAAATACATATTTATTATTTTAATTATGACTAAAAGCTATGAATTTTTAAAGATAACTGGTAAAAATTTTAAAAATGATCAATCAGGCAAGATTTATATCTTTTTAAGTGTAAAATTTACACGTATTCCGAAAAACATTCGTACTGGTAATTAAAATATTTCTATTTGTAGAAAAAGAACTATTTTTAAGAAAACAAATTTGCAAAGATTCTGAGACTATTGGAATCAATTTCAAGTCTAAATTGTGTTATCCCTGACGGTTATGGATTTATATAAATGTATATATCCGGTACTTATGCAAATCATCCTTTTATGAGAAAAGTTATACAATTTATTTTAGTGGGCGGGATCATCTTCCTGGCTGCGGGTTTTAAGCCAAAAGACAAAAAGTGGGAGAAGACTTTCTCAAAGCTGGATTCTGATATCAGAAAAAACAGCAAGGCCTATCAAACGCTGGGTGAAGCTACCAAAACAATCGGGCATCGTCTTACTGGAAGTGCAAATGGTGAAAAAGCAGAAGAATATGCTTTTAAGCTATTGAAAAGTTATGGATTTACAGATGTTGCTTACCAGCCATTTGAAGTAGAAGCATGGATGCGCGATACGGTGACGCTCAGCATTGCACCAGGCAGCAGCGATAATTTTCGTGATGTACCTGTTGTTTCCCTTGCCCATTCACCGGTAGATGCAAAACTACAGGGAGAAATTGTAGATGTAGGAAACGGGCTTGAAGAGGATTTTGAAGCAGTTAAGGATAAAGTTAAAGGAAAAATAGCCCTTGCAAACATCGGGCTTGTGGGCGTTACAGGTAAGAAAAATCTGCATAGATCCGAGAAAACTGCCCTGGCTATACAATATGGAGCTGTTGGTATTATTATGGTAAATGGAGCTCCCGGAAAAATTCTGCTCACAGGAACTGCATCTGTTACCGGTGGCATTATTTCAATTCCGGCGGTATGTATTTCCAACGACAGTGGCAATGAGGTTCGTAAATGGCTTAAAGACGAAGCGCCTCTGGAAGCCAATATTGAAATGCACAATGTTTCCAAACCAATTAAAGCAAGAAATGTTATTGCCACGCTTAAAGGAAAGTCGGATGAAAAAGTGATTATCGGCGGGCATCTTGATTCCTGGGACCTGGCAACAGGAGCGATTGATAACGGAATCGGGTCCTTTGCGGTAATGGATGTGGCAAGAGCGTTTAAGTCATTAAAAGTAAAACCGGAACGTACTGTTCAGTTTGTTCTTTTTATGGGTGAAGAACAGGGACTGCTGGGTTCGAAACACTTTATTGAAGAATTAAAAAAGAACGGCGGACTGGATAAGGTCAGCTATATGATGAACCTGGATATGACCAATGATCCCGTTGGAGCCAATTCATTTGGAAGAACAGAAATGACTGATTTCTTTAAAACCGTGGGAAATGCAGTTAAGAATGTCTATCCTGGCTTTAAAAATGAGATTTCAGATCGTGCCGGTCTGCACAGTGATCATCAGCCTTTTATGCTGGAAGGCATTCCTATTGCCGGCCTTTCCGGCCAGTTGACTCCGGGTGTATTGCAGTGTTACCATGCAGACTGTGACGATTTTAGCCTAGTTAATAAAGATCAGCTCGAAAATACGGTACGGATTGCTTCCATGTATCTTTATGCACTTGCAAATACCGAAACGATTGCAGTGAAAAAATTATCGGATACCGATACACGTGAATTTTTAATTTCTCAGGGATTAAAACAGGAATTGGTACTAGGCCAGGAATGGCGATGGGGAAAATAAATTAAAATGCAGGCTGGCTGCCATGGTCGTGTCCAGCCTGCGTTTAATAAAATTATTTGGCAACGACCTTTAATCCGATAATCGAGCCAATTAAAAGAAATACAAAAAAAAGTCTCCAGAAATCGGTTGATTCTTTATACAGGATCATCCCCATCAGCACCGTCCCCACAGCACCTATCCCTGTCCATACGGCATATGCCGTACCAATCGGAATCGTTTGAATTGCTTTGTTAAGCAACAGAAAACTCATACTGATACAAACCAGGAAGGCGATAGTCCATTTAATATTTGTAAAGTTATTCGATAATTTCAGGCAGGTTGTAAAGCCAATTTCAAAGGCTCCTGCTATGATAAGAAAAATCCAGGCCATTTTTTTGACGATTTACGTCGGTTGATGAATTACAAAGCTCGGCCATTCCGATACCAAAACTTTTTACATTTGTTAAAAAAGTCTATTGCTTTCCGCTGCGGATCCGGCTTAATGTCACCTGACTTATTCCCAGATAAGAAGCGATATGGCCTAACTGGATTCTTTGCAGCAGGTCGGGATAACATTCTGCAAATTCCCGATACCTTTCAGCTGCGGGTTTAAACTGCTGACTGATAAACCGCTGATCGGCTTTGATAAATTCTGACTCGGCAAGCTTTCTTCCCCAGTTAGCAAGATCTGTTTCAGCAATATAGAGATTTTGTAACTGGTTGTTCGATAGTTTATAAACAACCGATTCTTCCAGTAATTCTATACTTTCGTAACCCGGCTTATCAGCAAAGTAACTATTCAGAGAAAGTAGAATATCCCCTTCGGATCCAAACCAGAAAGTGACTTCCTTATCTTCCTGAATACAGAATGCCCGTGCAATTCCTTTTTCCAGAAAAAACAGAGACCGTTCAGTTTTTCCTTCACGAATAAGCAAATGTCCTTTGGGATAAATTTCTTTTTTAAGCAATGGAACAAGTTTTGACAGACTATTTCCTGATGAATCCAGACTAACAATTTTTCTGATCGTGTTTTCCAAGGCTGCGGTATTGACTAAAAAGTAAGGCTCCGTTTACTAACAAAGATAAAGATTGGGACAAAGCGTGAACAATCATTACTGATAATTACAGATATTTGCATCCCAAAATTTACGATTCCAATGCTTGTATTTCCAAATGCGAAAATTAATATCGGTCTGAACATTGTTGAAAAACGGGCGGATGGATTTCATAATATCACTTCCTGCTTTTATCCTGTAGGCTGGTCGGATGCGCTGGAAATCATTCCTGCAGATACGTTTTCCTTTCAGTCTGATGGTACAACCATTCCCGGAAAAGAATCTGACAATCTGTGCATAAAAGCTTATCACATGATGGCAGCAGATTATTCTTTGCCGCCTGTTTCAGTTCATTTACTAAAAACAATTCCCATCGGTGCAGGTCTGGGCGGAGGGTCTTCCGATGCAGCGTTCACCATTAAAGCTTTAAATCAATTGTTTGGTTTAGAAATTTCTTTGGAAAAGCAACAGGACTACGCACGTAGATTAGGCAGTGACTGTGCTTTCTTTATTCAAAACAAACCGGTTTTTGCTTTTGGAAAAGGCGATCAGTTTGAACAAGTTGAGCTGAGCCTAAAAGGAAAGTGGATTCTGATGGTAAATCCGGGGATTCATATTTCCACTGTCGAAGCCTATGCCGGAGTAAAACCCGGGAACCCTGAAAGTGACTTACGGAATTTGTTAAAAGAACCAATAGCTTCATGGAAGAGCACGATTAAAAATGATTTTGAGGTTACGCTTTTCAAAAAATATGCTCTTCTGGAAGATATCAAGCAAAGTTTATACGATTCCGGTGCCCTGTATGCAGCGATGAGCGGCTCCGGCTCGACTTTATATGGAATTTTTGAAAAAGAAATTGATCATTCCGACCGTTTTTCGCGTTTTAATATCTGGCAGGGAATATTGATGTAGATTTATTATTACAGTAAGTATACAAGGGCTAATAATTGTCATTATATTCACTTGTTTCTTTAAATCAGGGCTTTACATAAATGATTGATAAATAGGGATGAGCACAAGGCCTTCTACCAAATTACACGAAAATCCATTCTCCAGACGACGGGAGCCGCTTGGCTTTATGCTCTGGCTTGGTGTGATTGGCAGCTCGCTTTTATTTACAACCATCTTCATTGTTTACCTGGTACGGATGCGCGAAGGACAAAGCCACTTTGTTGCACTTCCTGATATGTTCTGGCTGAGCACGCTTGTCATTTTATTTAGCAGCATTACCTTGCACGAAGCTAATCTGGCATTTGTTCAGGAGCGCTTCTTACATTACCGTGTTTTTTTAGGCACAACGTGCATTCTGGGTGTAACCTTTATCTTATTACAGATAAGTGGCTGGCTTGAAATGATTAAAGCGGGAGCTTTCGCCGGAGAAAATAATTCAATTGCATTTGTATATCTCCTGACCGGGCTTCACTTATTACATATTCTGGGTGGCATTATTTATCTGGGTATTCTGTTTCGCAAGGCAGTTAAAAACAGAACCTATATAGATTCTTTTGTTTACAGCGTGAATCCACCCAACCGCCTTCGCCTTAAATTAATGACCCGCTACTGGCATTTTGTAGATGCTTTATGGTTGGCTGTTTTTATTTTTCTTGTCCTTCTTTATTAGAGATTACGTTTCGCCTGATTGCTCCTAGAAAATCTATTTTTTCAAAATCTTAAATTCAACCCTGCGGTTGCGCTGCTGGCCTTCCGGTGTATCGTTTTTAGCAACGGGAATTGTTTCGCCATAACCTTTACTGGCAACCCGGTCAGGTTCAATGCCTTTCCCAATCAGATATTCCTGAACGGAATCCGCACGATCCTGTGAGAGTTTCAGGTTAAAATCGTCACCGCCGACGTTGTCTGTATGCCCGCCCAGTTCAATAAAAAGTGTTTTGTTTTCTGCCATTGTAGCAGCAATCCGGTCAAGCTCCGGATACGACTCACTACTCAGTGCTGATTTACCAGTTGCAAAGAAAATATTGTTCAGCCTTACAATCTGCCCTTCTTCAATAGGAACAAGTTTTAGTGATTTGTTGGCAATTTCACTGTATTGCTTTGATTTACCATCGGTTGTAGAATCCGTTAAGTCAATGTTTTCTCCTTCTGCAATAAAGTTAGGAGCAACTGCACGCATGCTGTATTTCTTTCCTTTAGGCAAAACCAGTTTATATTCCCCGGTAAGCGGATTTGTCGTTGCAGTTCCTACTTCCTCTCCGGTAGCGAGATCTTCATAAATAATAGATGCCTCAACAGCTTTGCCGGTTTTGGAATCCGTAACCTTTCCACTGATCAATGCCACCGGGTCAGAAGTCGGCACAACCGCAATTGGCGTCTTCGCTGTATCTCCGGGTACCGGTTTTGGCTGAAGATTGTAACGTACCACATCTCCTTTTCCTTCCGTGTCTTTAAATGAAACCATGTAAGCGTAATCGCCTATGGCCGAAATGGAATAGTAAGCATCATATCCATCTGTGTTTATGGCTGCCCCCAGGTTAACAGGACGGCTCCATCGTTTCCAGGATTTATCAATCCGTTTGCTATAATAAATATCATTGCTCCCCTGTCCGCCTTTACGGTCACTGGAAAAATATAGCGTTACACCATCAGGAGCGAGAAACGGAGTGGTTTCTGTAAATTCTTCACTGTTTATTTCAGGTCCCAGATTCAATGGTTTCGACCAGGAACCGTCTTTTTGTTTAAAACTTACATAAAGGTCATCAACTTTACTGTTTTTCTTTTCACTGAAAGACATCACCAAAACTTTTCCATCCGTCGAAAGATATCCGCAGTCAAACTGCCCTTTACTTATTTTTGCATATCCCGGGATATCAATTTTGTTGGGTGCAGACCATCCCCGGGCAGTCTTTTTACTGGTTGAGAAGCCCCTTGTTTCGTAAACGCCATTTTTATAAGCGCCTTTAAGCAAAAGTGTATTTCCATCCGGAGTAATACTGTAAAGACTGTTATAATCTTCTTTATTCAACGGAGATGGCAGCCTTCTTGCCTGCGACCAAACATCATTTCGTAATTCGGAGTACCAGATATCCTGGCTGCCTTTGGCTCCGTGTGTGTTTTGTGGGTGACTCACACGGGAAAAGTAAATCGTCTTTCCATCGGGAGAGATGGTCGGGGCAATTTCGTTGTATTCAGTATTGACCATCTTGCCAAGGTTTTCCAATTGAGCCTGGCTGGTGGTAAAAACAAAAGAGAATACGATCAGAAAAAGAAAAATTCGCATCGTTTTATATGAGGGTATTTTTAGTGGTGTAGTGTCAAAACTTTCAAAATATCAGTCTGACAAGTTATTGTCAACATATAACGATTTATCGAGCGGCTTATTTCCCGGATTGTGCAGTACAAATTCTTCCATTTTATTCAGCAGCTCCACGGCATCATCTGAAACAAGAAGCAGCGAACGATTATCAATATGCAGAAAACCTTCTTCCACCATTTTATCCAGCTGCAATATCAAAAGATCGTAATAGCCGTTAATATTTAGAATCCCTACCGGTCCGTCAAATATTCTAAGCTGAGCCCAGGTGAGGATTTCAAACAGTTCATCAAAAGTACCATATCCGCCTGGCAGGGCAATAACTCCGTCAGACAGAGAAACCATCTTGGCTTTTCGTTCATGCATCGTCTCAACAAAATGTAGCTCCGTCAGTGTTTTTTGTGCAATTTCAAGTTTTGCCAGAAAGTTGGGAATGATGCCGGTAACAGAACCGCTGTTTTCCAAAGAACCATCCGCAACGCGGCCCATCAGACCCATATTTCCGCCGCCATAGATCACATTTATTTTTCTTTTGGCAAGTTCTTCACCCAGTGCATATGCGGCTTTCGCATAAACCGGATTTCTACCAAAATTCGAACCACAGTAAACGACAATAGATTGCATCCTGTTAACTTTAAAAATTTATTTAATTTAACCTTTTTCTCCAACAATATCTTCCGTCAATCCATTCAGATCAATATCGCCGAATGTACCTGAACTCATCAGCAGCAAATTGGCGTCATCCCAATTCTGTGATTTTATAAAGGCATCCAGTTCATTTGAATCTGTAAATATCTGCAGATCGTCACGTTTGAAGGCAGCTCTGATATCCTCTTCGGAAAGTGGTTCAAGCCTTTTGTGCTCAATTGTTAACGGATTATAATAGACAACCGCAACATCGGCAGCATTCAGTTTTCTTCTGTACTGTTTTAAAAATGTCTTATTAAGACTGCTGAATGTATGCAGCTCGGCAACAGCCAACAACGTTCTGTCCGGAAACTGCTCTTTTAGCGCAGCGGTGGTTGCTCCTACTTTGGAAGGCGCATGTGCAAAGTCGCGGTAAATGCTGACCGTATCGCTTTTCCCCAGCAATTCCATCCGTTTAGAAGCTCCCTTGAATGTTTGAATAGCATTATAAAACTGCTCATCGGTAATGCCAAGGCGTTCACATACAGCACGTGCACCACTGATGTTCTTCATGTTATGATCTCCAAAAACCAGAACCGGAACTTCACCCTGTTCGCTGGTGATCAGTATCGTTTTGCCATCTTCGATTTTGTTCGGATGAACATTGTAAGGCATACTAATCACATCAGGCCGGCCTTTCTGACCAATAACATCCAGCATATCATCTGTTTCATCAAAAACAATGGCGCCTGCCTTAGGCAAAGAATCTGCTAACAATTCAAACTGCTTTACATATAGTTCCCAGGTCGGGAAGACATTAAAATGGTCCCAGGCAATACCGCTGATCAGCGCAACGTGCGGCTGATAATGCATAAACTTAGGCGTAGGGTCCAGCGGTGATGTAAAATATTCATCTCCTTCAATGACAATAAGAGGCGCTTCGTCGGACAGCTTCACCATATTATCAAATCCTTCCAGCTGCGCACCGACCAGATAATTGAAAACGCGGTCGTTAAATTTAAGCACATGCAGGATCATGGAAGTAATGGTCGTTTTTCCATGACTTCCGGCAATAACAACGCGCTGCTTGTTTACACTTTGTTCAAAAATATATTCAGGGTAAGAATAAATCTTAATACCAAGTTCTTTTGCTCTGGCAAGCTCCGGGTTGTCCTGGCGTGCATGCATTCCTAAAATAACTGCTTCCAGATCTTCCGTGATTTTTTCAGGAAACCAGCCTGTTATGGCCGGCAGCAGTTCGTACTGAACCAAACGACTGGAAGAAGGTTCGTATATTTCATCGTCTGAACCTGTAATAAGATAGCCTTTCAGATGAAGTTCAATGGCCAGGTTATGCATAACACTGCCACCGATTGATATAAAATGTATTTTACGTGTAGACGAATTTGGACTCATTGCAGGAATTGAACTGATTCGGAGCGAAGTTAACAAGAATTGATCTTCATGCCAATCAACCATGCAAGGCTTTGGACAAAAAATTGGGATAACTCTGATTTAAAATCACTTGGTTCTAAATAAAAATGGCCGGAGAGCATTTCTCCGGCCATAAAGCTTTCAGTAATTTAAATCACACTTATACGTTAGCACGGAATTCTTTCACCAGTTCAATGCTTTCCGCCACTTTTTGCTGTATCCAGTTATAATTTCCTTCTGCCAATACTTCTTTTGGAAAAAGATTGGAGCCCAGCCCCACTGCATAAACCCCTGCACCGAACCATTCGCCGATACTTTCCTTCGTTGGCTGAACGCCTCCTGTTACCATTATTTTGATATTTGGCATCGGTCCTTTTATGGCTTTTACAAATTTAGAACCCACCACATCTCCCGGAAATAACTTTACAACCTCTGCTCCTGCCTGTGTTGCATTGTAAATTTCAGTAAGTGTAGTAATGCCCGGTATCCACGGAATGTTCGCTACGGCACAAACCTTACCTACTTCGGGATTCAGGCAGGGTGTAACGATGAAATCCGTTCCTGCGTCGATATATTTTTGAGCTGTAGCGGCATCATAGATGGTACCAATACCAAATGACAATCCGGGAAGACTTTCCTTTACATAAGACAAAAGCGATGTAAATACATTAAAAGCATTTTCTCCGCGGTTGGTAAATTCAAATACCCGGGCACCGCCACGATAACTTGCATTAATAACTTCTTTGGCTACTTCTACATCCGCATGATAAAAAAGCGGAAGTACGCCTACTTCGTTCAGCAGTACCAATGTTGTTTCCTTGTCCATTTCTTTTTTGCTTTTAGCCGTCCGCATAAGCTACCGGCATATTTAAATTATCTTTTTATACGTCCGGAAGTTTCTCCCTGCCTGATCGCTTCTACTTCTGCAATAGTTGAAATCAAGGCATCTCCTTCAATCGTATGTTTTAGTGCCGAAGCAGCCACTCCGAATTCAAGTGCTTTCTGGTCATCCCCATCAAATGAGATCAATCCATGGATCAGCCCGGCAATGAAAGCATCCCCGCCGCCTACGCGGTCAATGATCGGATTTATTTCAATATCAGCCGTTTCCAGTAATTCTGTTCCGTTCCAAAGCAAGGCACGAAGCAGGTTATGGGAAGCACTGATCGAAGTCCTTTTTGTATCCACAACTTTGCTAACCTGTGGAAAAGCCTTCTGTAAATTGACACTTGATTCAACAAAATCGTTTCCTTCTATGCCAAATATTTCCAGTATATTTTCCTTATTGGCAATCACAATATCAGTACCCGCAGTGAGCTCCGGTAAAATATCAGAAGGCTTTTTGCCATACTTCCATAAATTAGCACGATAGAAAATATCACCTGAAATGGTTAAACCATATTTACGGGCTGTTTTAATTCCATTCAAGAGTGCATCTGCCGCGCCCTGTGACAAAGCCGGTGTAATACCTGCCCAGTGAAACCATTTCGCGTCTTTCAGGATTTCATCCCAGTTTATTTCTTCCGGATCAATTGTAGCCAGCGAAGAATTGGCACGGTCATAAACGATCTGGCTACCTCTCAGCGCCGCTCCAGTTTCCAGAAAGTAAACCGCCATTCTGGGTCCGCCGTAAATAATATGTGAAGTATCAACACCGTGTGTGCTCAAATATTGAGATGCAGCACGGCCAATCGGTGAATCCGGAAAACGCGTAACATGCGCTGTTTTATGTCCCCAATATGCCAGAGCTGATGATACATTTGCCTCTCCGCCGGCGTAAGTTACATTTAGCTGACGTGCCTGTTCAAAACGGGAGAACCCTGGTGTAGAAAGTCGCATAAGCACTTCCCCGAAAGAAATTATCTGAGCCATATTTTAAGGAATTGACGATTAGTGCCTGTTAATCGCCTGAGTAAATTAATTATATCTAGTAAAAAAGAGTGCATTTGTATCGATCTCACATTCCATATATTCGGCGTTTCTTAGGAACGTCTGATAATATTTCTGCCAACATAACGCCCTGCGTACCTATGGCACGTTTGAAACCGCTTTTTGTGTTTTCTTCTACCGACGAAATGTTCCTCCGGAACATGAACTTAACAACTATTATTCAAATTAACACCGGTTCAAATTAAAAATAGCCCTTAACGTTCAGTTTCGGGCTATCTGTTTATTCGCATAAGATCGGCTTTAAGAGAACTTACTTTTAAAATCCGAAATAATTTTTTGCGTTGTTGTAAGAAATATCTGAAACCAGTTTTCCCAACCATGGAAGATCATTAGGCAATTCGCCGTTTTCAACATCATTTCCAATCAGGTTACAAAGTATTCTTCTGAAATATTCGTGTCTTGGGTAAGAAAGAAAACTGCGCGAATCAGTGAGCATCCCGACAAAACGGCTTAGCAAACCCATGTTTGACAATGCATTCATCTGCTTTTCCATTCCGTCTTTCTGATCCATGAACCACCAGCCCGAGCCAAACTGCATTTTCCCGGCAACCGAGCCATCATTATAATTACCGATCATCGTAGCCAGAACTTCGTTATCACCCGGATTGAGATTATACAGGATTGTTTTGGCGAGCTGATCTGTAGAATCAAGTTTATTTAAAAACTTAGACAATGCCTGCGCCTGGCTGTAATCTCCAATGGAATCCCAACCTGTATCCGGCCCCAGTTCACGCAGCATTCTTGCATTATTATTTCGTAAAGCACCCAGGTGAAACTGCTGTGCCCATGATTTTGCATGATCCATTTTAGCCAGATCATACAGCAGGACAGATTTAAATGCTGTGCTTTGTTCAGCCGAAGGAACTTCTACTTTTAGCGCGGCAGCAAATGCTTGTTTCGCAGCGTTTTCCTCAAATGAGGAATAGATATGCTCCAACCCGTGATCAGATAATTTTCCGCCCATGGAAGCAAAAAAGTCATGACGGTTTTGTAAAGCTGCCAGCAGATCTTCGTAAGATTCAATTTGACTAACACCTGCCGACTGAGCAAGTTTCGACAAATACTGCTGAAAATCAACAGGGGAATCGATCAACAGCATCGCTTTATCCGGACGGAAAGTTGGCAAAACTTGGATATCAAATCCACTGTCGCTGATCTGCTTATGGTATTCAAGTGAATCGATTGGATCATCCGTTGTGCAGATTACCTTTACATTCATTTTTTTAAGCAGGCTTTTTACAGTGAAATCCGGCTGCTTTAATTTAGCCGAACATTCGTCGTAAATTTCGCGTGCTGTATCTTTATTTAACAGGATGTCAATATCAAAATAACGCAGTAATTCCAGGTGTGTCCAGTGATACAACGGATTGCGCATCGTGTAAGGAACTGTTGCAGCCCATTGTTCGAATTTTTCCCAGTCGCCTGCATTACCAGTACAATATTTCTCATTAATGCCATTCGCACGCATTGCCCGCCATTTGTAATGATCTCCGTAAAGCCAGATCTGCGTAAGGTTTTCAAACTGGCGATCCTCCGCAATCTGATCAGGAGGAAGATGGCAGTGGTAATCAATGATCGGCATGTTCTTTGCGTAGTCATGATATAAAATCCGGGCCGTTTCGGATCTTAAAAGAAAGTTTTCATCTACGAAAGTTTTTTGTCCTGCGGAAACTGTTGTTGCCATTATATCGGAATATTTTCTATTTAAACTGGTTCAGTTTAATTGTTTACAAGTTTGATTGTTTGAATTGTTTATTTTAACTTTTTCAAACACCTAAACTTTCAAACATTCAAACCTCTTCTAATACCCATTTCCAAACCGCGCAATTCTGCCAGTCCTCTTAACCGGCCAATGGCTGTATACCCTGGGTTTGTTCTTTTGGTTGCCGAAAGGTCGTCAAGCATACGGTGACCATGATCCGGACGGAAAGGCATTCTTAAATCCGTGCGGCCGCTCTCAATCCGCTTTTGTTGTTCTTCAACCAACGCTTTCATTACACTGTACATATCCACATCGCCATCCAGATGGTCTGCTTCGTAGAAGCTTCCGTCCGCTTCCCGGCTGGTTGCGCGTAAGTGTATGAAATGAATTTTACTTCCCAGGCGATTTACCATTCCTGCCAGGTCATTATCCGGACGAACACCGTATGATCCTGTGCAAAAGCAAATTCCGTTTGATTCATTATCAAAAGCTTCCAGTAAAAGTACTGCATCGTTTTCAGTACTAACGACACGGGGCAGGCCTAAAATCGGGTAAGGAGGATCATCCGGATGTATTGCCAGCCTGATTCCCGCCTCAGCAGCTACGGGCGCAATCGCCTGTATGAACTGGTACAAATGCGTTCTCAATTCCAGATCGCCAACATGGCGATAGGTATCCAAAACAGTTCTGAACTCCTCAATGGTAAAACTTTCCTCCGAACCGGGTAATCCGGCAATAATGTTGCGAACCAACAAATTGACAGCTTCTTCGGAAGCATCTGCAAGCCATTTTTTTGCTTTCGCTTTTTGCTCATCGCTGTAATCATCTTCCGCAGCGGCTCTTTTCAAAAGGTACAGATCAAATGCGGCAAACTGAGTCGCATCAAACCGCAAACCGGTTGAGCCATCCTTCATGGGTGCGTTTAAGTCCGTTCTGGTCCAGTCAAGGATCGGCATGAAATTATAACATACCGTATCAATTCCACATTGTCCCAGGTTAATGAGAGACTGCTGATAATTTATAATATACTGTTCGAAATTACCGGTACGGGTTTTAATCGCCTCATGCACCGGAACGCTTTCTACCACCGACCAGATTAATCCTGCATTTTCAATCAGCTCTTTTCTTTTTTGAATTTCTTCAATTTCCCAAACCACACCATTTGGAATATGGTGTAAAGCAGTTACAATTCCGGTCGCTCCGGCCTGACGAATATCCTGTAAGGAAACAGGATCATTTGGTCCAAACCAGCGCCATGTTTGTTCTAATGACATAATTTTATTGGCTGTCGGCTTTCGGCTTTAAGCTTCTGGCTATCGACCTAAACCTATTAGCGTAAAGCATTTTTGTTAAATATATTAAAATTTCATTTTAAGCCGACTATTTCGAAGCATCCAAAAATTGACTGCCGAAAGCCGGTTGCCGAAGTATTCTAAGCTACCAGCCTATGTTCAGGCACCCTCTCACGCAATACTTTCAAGGCCCGGCTCATCTGTGTTTCAACGGTTTTAACCGAAATCGCTAAACGTTCCGCAATGTCACGGTAACGAAGGCCCTCTTCCCGGCTCAGCCTGAAAATGATCTGACATTGTCTTGGGAGATCATTGATACAGCCTTCTACATGGTCATAAAATTCGTTGAAAGACATTTCTTCCGCCGGTGAATAATGGTCGGCATGCGACATATTCCACTGAACTGAATCGAGAGATTCACGCTCATACTGACGATGAACACGTAGTTTAAGATAATCCAGTGCCTGGTTTCTTACTGCTCTGTAGATATAGGCCTGAAATGAAGTATGCACTTCAATCTGTTCACGGTTTTTCCACAGCTTAACAAAAACATCCGACACCACTTCTTCCGCGATTTCCCGCGTTACCACTACCCGCATGGCATAATTGCAAAGTGCGCGGTAATGATGTGTAAACAATTCACGAAAAGCATAATAATCTCCATTCGCTACAACCTTGCCAAACAGATTTTCCAAAACATTTTTCTGGGAATAAGAAGCAGGTAATGCACTTGTAAAAGACTTCGTTTCCATTAAGGATTATGATAGGTTAATTGAAAAATTCCTGGATATACGGTGGTGTTAATCCCTTCCTTTTTCGGAATAGTTAATCTAGTTTATACATTGATTCGTTGATATGCAAAAATAATTCTTGAAAAAATCAATATATTTACGCAACCGTTCCCGGAACCGTTCCCGTTTTGTACTTTTTTCCCGGAACCCAGTGCAATTTTGTACTTTTACGTACAAGTTGAACTTTGGTGTATTTAACGGAAAAAATATTAAAATTGCATTATTCTGATAACACGCCCAAATGAGAAAAGCATCCGTTACAATCAAGGAAATTGCACGACTATTAGAGATATCAAAATCCACAGTATCCCGGGCACTTCGTGACAGCAGTGAAATAAGCGAAGAGACTAAAAAGAAGGTTTTGGACCTTGCTGAATCGTTACATTATGCACCAAACCCGATCGCACTCAGCCTGCTGAAAAACCGGACGCAGACTATAGGTGTTATCGTACCGGAAATTGCAAACCGCTTTTATTCTTCGGCAATCGGGGGCGTAGAAGATATTGCTTACAGCCGCGGTTATCACACGATGATCTACCAAAGCCATGAGTCGCTTGAAAAGGAATTATCGGCATGTAAACATATTTCACTGAGGCGCGTAGACGGTCTTGTCGTTGCCATTTCAGCCCACTCCGAAAATATTGATCATTTTATAGAATTACAGGAACAAGGTATCCCGGTGGTACTTTTCGACAGGGTAACGGATGCATTACAAACGCACAAAGTCCGGGTTGACGATTATAAAGGTGCTTTTGAAGCTACAGAACACCTCATATTACAGGGTTGTGAAAGAATAGCGCATATTGCCGGACCGAAGCAGGTTTCTGTTAGTACAAACCGGATAGAAGGATATCGCGAAGCGCTCAGAAAATATAATGTTCCGTTTCAGGATGAATGGGTTCTGCACAGTCCGATTACACAGGCAGGCGGAACCGAAAGAACCTATCAGCTGATGGCACTGCGAAACCGGCCGGACGCTATTTTTGGAGCAAGCGACCGGATTACGATGGGTATTCACTGGGCATTGAGACAGCTCGGCTACAAAATGCCGGAAGAAATTGCAGTGGTGGGATTCTGCGATCTGGCGATGTCTTCTTTACTTGATCCGCCAATCAGCTCGGTTACACAGCCTGCTTTTGAAATGGGCCAGCAAGCGACTTCACTGCTTCTTGATCTCATAGAAAGCAAAAATACCCCGGCCAGTTATGAGACCAGGGTACTACCTTCAAATCTTGTGATACAGAAGTCTTCGCTGAAAGCGACTATAAGTGAGATGTGAACAGGTAAAAAGTAAAATGTGAAAAGTGAAATGAAGAAAGTCTGTACACATCTCACTTTTTACTTTTCACATCTTACCCAGTAAGCGTTACCCGGTAATCGATTTTAGCTTTCTTTCGAATTCGGACAAAATCCGTTCTTTCATTGAAACTTTACGTTTCTGAATATTGATACGGCCCATGGCCTGTTTGTCAATTTCCGGATCGCCGGTTGCAGTTCTGTCAAACTCGATGATTGCGAATTCGAGGTCGCTTTTTTCGCGTTTGGCCAGCCATTCAAGCTCTCTGTATTTAGTTCTCAGCTGCTCTTCCTGACTTTTCATTTCAAAAGCCGGGTACTTGCGGCTGATTACACGCGCCAGGTAGCTCAATTCGAATATTTTATCACATACCATTCTGAATCGTTCTGACAATTCTTTGTCAGCCATCTTAAACGGAATTTTAATTTCCTTCCACTTGCTCAGCAATACCTTTGCTTCCTGAGACGCTTCTACAATATCATTGCTGCGTAAAAGCTGCTCCGCCGTTGCCAGGAGTTTCTGCTGTTCCACAATACGCGGGTCAACACGTACTTTTGGTTCAATTCCTTTGGCAAGATTGTATTTGTCATAAAACAATTTAAGGAAGTGCCTGTAAGCTTTGTTCACTTTAAAGAAACGCTTTGGCGGAACCTCCCCTACATTGTTCCACGCATTGCGCACATCTCTGGCTTTTGAATAAGCATCGTCCAGATCACGCGAATAGCTAAGCGTTTTTGTGATCTTGATCAGGCGTTCATATTCATCGATACGTTCCTGATTGATGCGGTTCTGCTCGTCGAAATAATCGCGGCGTCTCTGAAAAAAGCTATCCAGAATATTCTGAAATGTTGTTTCAACTTCCTCCTGATATTCCTTTTCCACCGGACCTGTCCTGATCCATTTTGCTTTAATCTCCTGAATTTCATCCGTTGCTGCGGCGTAGTCTTCAATGGCTGCAGCCTGGGTTACGTCTTCAATCAGTGCGCGTTTGATCTCAAGATTTTTTAACTGATTCACTTCAATCAATCCTCTGAGATACTCCTCTTTTTCTTCCAGCCTTTTTAATAGCGGAACAAAATCGCCCAAGGCATCGAAGCTTTTCAGCTTTCTTTGCAATTGAATCAATTTTGTCAGATAGGAACCTTTATTGAGTGCTTCGTCGATTTCATTTTCCAGTTGCTCCACTTTGTTGAGCACAATAACGAATCGATTTTTGAAATAATCAATGGCTTCCTGCTCTGTCCTTTTTACTTCTCCTATTTGCCGGTCCGGGTGTTCGAGATACCCTTTTAAAAATACTTTGCTGTCTTTGACATAGCCGTATTCATCATTCAATGTGGCATTTTCCATTCTTTCAATTTTTTTATCTGCTAAGTGTAGGGATATAACGATATTTGTTACGCACAAATTAACTAAAAAATGAGTAACGAAACCATTATTTTCTCAATGTCGGGGGTTAACAAAATCATTCCTCCAAACCGGCATATTATTAAAAACATCTATTTATCCTTTTTTTATGGTGCTAAAATTGGGGTTTTAGGACTAAATGGATCGGGTAAATCAACATTGTTGCGTGTTATAGCAGGTATTGACAAAGATATCCAGGGAGACGTAGTTTTTTCTCCAGGTTATTCTGTCGGCATGCTGGAACAGGAACCTAAGCTGGATCCTGACAAAACCGTCCGCGAAGTTGTGGAAGAGGGCGTGCAGGAAATTGTCAATCTTTTAAAAGAATTTGACCAGATCAACGAGGCTTTCGGAGAGGAAGATGCCGATTTTGATAAATTGCTGGAACGTCAGGGAGAAGTGCAGGAAAGACTGGACGCAACTGATGCCTGGAACCTGGACAACCGCCTGGAAGTAGCCATGGACGCACTGAGATGCCCGCCATCCGATGCATTGGTTGCCACTTTATCCGGAGGTGAAAAACGCCGTGTTGCACTCTGCCGTCTGTTGCTTCGCCAGCCTGACGTACTTCTGCTTGATGAACCAACCAACCATTTGGATGCTGAATCCGTACTTTGGCTTGAAGAACATTTAAGACAATATAAAGGAACGGTTATCGCAGTTACCCACGACAGATACTTCCTGGATAACGTGGCAGGCTGGATTCTGGAACTTGACCGCGGTGAAGGCATTCCGTGGAAAGGCAATTATACTTCCTGGCTGGAACAGAAACAGGAACGTTTGAGAAAAGAAGAAAAAACGGAATCCAAACGTCAGAAAACTTTGCAGCGTGAGCTGGAATGGGTTCGAATGGGAGCAGTGGGCCGTCAGGCAAAATCGAAGGCACGTTTGGGCGCTTACGAAAGACTGTTGGGAGAAGAAGGCAAGGAGAAAGAAGAGAAACTGGAAATTTTCATCCCGGCCGGTCCGCGTTTGGGAAACAAAGTTATCGAGGCACACAACGTTTCGATGGGTTTTGGCGACAGGCTACTTTATGAAAACCTGAACTTCGCTTTACCGCCAAACGGGATCGTTGGGATTATCGGACCAAATGGTGCCGGTAAAACTACGCTTTTCAAACTCATTACGGGACAGATCAAACCATTAAGCGGTCATTTTGATGTGGGTGATACCGTTCAGTGGGCCTATGTAGATCAGGAACACGATAACCTGGATCCTGCGAAAAGCGTATATCAAAGTATTGCAGATGGCAACGACTGGATCATGATCGCCGGGAAACAATCCAATGCACGTGCCTATGTGAGCCGGTTCAACTTCGGCGGTGGTGATCAGGAGAAAAAAGTGGGAACACTTTCAGGCGGAGAAAGAAACCGTGTGCATTTGGCGATGACCTTAAAAGAAGGCGGAAACCTCCTGCTGCTCGATGAACCTACCAACGACCTTGACATCAATACGTTAAGAGCTTTGGAAGAGGGCCTCGAAAACTTTGCAGGATGCGCCGTAATCATCAGTCACGACCGCTGGTTCCTGGACCGTGTGGCAACGCACATCCTGGCCTTCGAAGGCGATTCGCAGGTTTACTGGTTTGAAGGAAACTTCTCCGAATACGAAGAAAACCGGAAGAAGAGACTGGGCGGCGACGCAACGCCTAAGCGGATTAAATATAAGAAGTTGGTTTAGGGATTTTTGAAGTATAAGATGGCGCTTGAAATGCTTTTCTTTGGGAAGGTGTTTTGAGCGCTATCTATTAAAACTACTACCTAGCAATATTAAATGTAATGATATAAATTCCAGGTTTGGCGTAGTCTAGAGATTACGCTAAACTTCCGATGCATGCGTCAAGTCTGTAACAGCAGGGACTCTATTACTTAACAGGTATTTTTAAAGTAAAGCTTGTTCCAAGTTGGGCGTAGTCTCCAGACTACGTCCGAGCGTCGCGGTCTCTGACCGAATTATAAAAATAAAAACAAAAACAAAATTTAGAATTTCGGTCGGAGACCGATGACACCATGACGTAGTCTGGAGACTACGCCAAACAAAATATACATCAAATCAGATCTATCTCCATAAGATTCCACAATCCTGCATAATTTCGGGCACTGGAATAAATATAATCCTCCGGGTTCTCAACCCACCCAGCACGAACAGGATTCATGTGTATGTAGTTAAATTTCTGTTCGGAAAATTCTGACGAAAACAGTTCAACAGTATGGTTCTCATGAGTCCAGAACTGATGTAAGCTATTCCGGACGTTGCGCCTTGCAGCAAATTCAAAGCGTTTTAACAACCAATCACGCCTGCTCTCAGTACCTTTTTGAATTTCTTCAATAATACTTCTTCCTGTAAATTTTTTAAAGTCACGAACGATATCAGATAAATTTCCATACTTTGCCCTCCATATTACATGAATGTGGTTGGTCATAATGACGTACGCATAAATTTCTAATGACTTTTCATTTCTGCAAAATTTCATACTTTCAATGATAACATCACGATAGGCCTTTCTTGAAAATATATCCACCCAATCCACCACCTGAAAAGTCATAAAATGTGGTGCACATTGATCACTTATATGATAACTATGACTCATCTTTTTAAATACACTTACGACTTTTTTAATTTTAAGTCACGAAGTATCGCAGGTATGTATGATTGTCAGACTGTCCCTGCGGCCAGTACGCCCAAGTTGGGCGTAGTCTCCAGACTACGTCCGAGCGTCGCCGGTCTCTGACCGAATTATATAAATTTAGATTTTCGGTCCGGAGACCGAACACTTACCGGACCGCCGGATCGGTCTGGAAACTACGTCAAACAGAAATTCCTCAAAACAGCAAAAAAGGACCAGCCTACGGACCAGTCCTTCTCAAAAAAATATAAAACCTTTCCAAAATTACTTAACTACCGATTCAAGGAAATCATTAAAATATTTTAAAATCAGTACATCGGTGCCAAATTCCTGTGGCTCATGGCTGGCGATGAAGTCGGCGATGTATTCCCCGTTTTCATGATGGCAGAAGTAGATGCCGATATCGCCGCTATGTAAGGGTTTGAAGGCAAGTTGTCTTCCTATTTTCAGGTTTTCCTTGTCGCTGGAATCCAGTATCTGGGCTACTCCTTTTTCGATGTTGAGCAGGTTCATGTATACGATGCTGCCTTCCGTTCCATCAGTCTGGATCACGTGCGCAAAGTTTTGAAGTTCCGCAGTTCCGATGATATGGTTTAGCGTATCAGTCACAAAAGGTGAAGCTGTCGCTTCCCATTCCTGCTTTTTTCTTGCTGTTACTGATAATATGAATTTGTATTGCGCGGCTTTTGTCTGTATGTCAATCAGGCTCATTTCTGAAATTAGTTAATTTTAATGAAAATATAAGTTCAACAAAACCCTGCATGAAAATGAATCCTATTAGCCGGGCTTTTGTCGTATCATTTAACTGAAAAGAACCCTGCCAGACAGGTAAGCCGTAAAACCATAAAATATAAATCACTATAACATATACAAGCAGATTCCGGATATTCCGCCGATCAAAGCGCCGACCAGGATTTCATTTAGAGTATGCCTTTTTAATACAAGCCGCGACAATACAACCAGAATAGTGAAAATTCCTAAAATCAGTCCAAGAGAATGATGCAGGGAATAAAAGCCCACTGTTATGAAAATTGAAATTGATGTATGCAGAGAAGTTTTTATATAGAAATTGATGCAATACGAACATATAAGCAATAATATCACACACATTGTACCATGTATAAAAACGTACGGTTGACCTGTAACAGCTAGCAGCGCTAAAAATAACAATGTCAATCCGATCAGGACAGGATATAATCCTATACGCTGACTTCGGCTGGATACGTCAAAATTGGAGTAATTTCCATCGCTAACCTTTTGATAATTGTGCCACACAATAGGCACTATTACAATAGCCAGCAATAATCCGCAAATCATAACTGCACTTTTTTGTGGCAGACGCAGAAAACCTACATAGCCTGACAGCAGCGAAATGGTTAAAAGCGGATGGCCGAATATGGAAATTATTTTTGCGCTTTTGTATAGAATCCTTGATTCTGTTTTCATTTTAATTGCCCCGTCATTTAGCACTCCGATGTGTAGAAAGTCCTAATATACAATGCATTTCAAAAAGGCAAAAACAAAATCTTAGTATAAAAAAACTATTCTGTAAATTTAGTCTGGAGACTATGTCAAACTTAAAACTATGTCATTAATCACGCACTTACCTATATTTCGTTATAGTGCAGATTTTGAAAAGAAAAACCTAAAATGATATGAACACAACACCAGAACATGATGAACGGATTGCTAAAATGACCTTTGCATCGGTTTATCCGCACTACGTCACTAAAGTGGAGAAAAAAGGCAGAACAAAAGATGAGTTACATCAGGTAATTACATGGCTAACGGGCTTCAACAACAAACAGCTTCAGGAACTGATTAATGAAAAAGTAACCTTTGAAACGTTCTTTAAACAAGCAACACTGAATCCAAACGCTCAACTAATCACTGGCTCGATTTGTGGTTACAGGATAGAAGAAATTGAAACTCCGCTAACGAAACAGGTACGGTATCTGGATAAGCTGGTAGACGAACTGGCAAAAGGCAAAAAGATGGAAAAGATATTGAGAGAAGCATAAAAATTATCTGTAAACGGTATAATATGATTTAAAATGCTTTGTTTCGTTATAAAACAAGCCATTAAGAATTATGATAAGCTTTATGGCAGAAATCCCTGACAATGATGAGATATCTAACAGCTTTCCTGCTCCTGGCGCTTCCTTTATTTGGGAACGCACAAAACGTCAGTAATGACATGAAGGTTAAAAATGGTTCTGATATTACGAAGACCCTTCCTTATTCTCAACGATTCAGATATCCTTCCTTTCTCGACGGCAAAGTGTTTTTCAGGAATGGCCGCGTTGTAGATGCAAAGTTAAATTATAGTCTTGCGCATGGGGAAGTACAATTCCTGGATACAAAAAACGATACGCTCTTGCTGAATGATAAAAACTTTATAAACAAAATAGCTGTTGCCACAGATACCTTTTACTATTATCAGAAGCATGGTCATGTACGAAAAGTAGCAGCTTATGACCAGGTCATTCTGGCGGAAAAACAAATTCTGGGAACAAATGGTATTGAGCGATACGCTGCCTACAACCAATACAGCTCCACCACAGCAATATCTACTTATTCTTCGTTTGTCAATGCCGGACAGCCACAGGAGCTGGAAGGAAGTAATAAAATACTTTTGAAAAAACGTTATGTGTATTTCTTTTTGGATAAAAACAGAGATATCTATTTCGCAACGAAAGGGAATTTAATTAAAGTTTTCCCACGCCATAAAAGAGCGCTGAACGACTATTTTAAAGCAAATAAAGTAGAATTCTATGATCCGAAAGAGATCGAAAAAGCATTGGAATTTGCAAGTAGTTTGTAATGTAAAAGTTATTGAAACTTCTAAAACAAAAAGTGCACCGAAAGTAAATCCGATGCACCTTTAACCAATAATATTAAAACACCTATCCTAACCTTACCAAAGCTTCTTTTAAAGTCACAATCTTCGCCTCAGCATCAGCTTGTTTCTGGCGTTCTTTTTCTACGATATCACCTTTTGCATTGGCCACAAAACGCTCGTTGGAAAGCTTTTTGATTACCGAATCCAGGAAACCCTGCGTGTATTCAAGCTCTCTTTGCAGGTTTTCACGTTCCGTTTCTACATCCAGCTCATCAGCCAGATTTACAAAAAATTCATCCGATTTTACACGGAAAGAAGTACCTTCAGATTCTTCGGTTACGTAGGTAATTGTTTCAATATGCGCCAGCTTGACAATTAATGCTTCCAGCGTTTCATAACGTCCTTTTGAATCGGTACGGATTGCCAGAGGCAATGCCACTTTCGGGCTGATGTTTTTTGAATTCCGCAAGTTCCTGATTCCGGAAATAAGCTCAAATAATATTTCAAAATCATTCAGAAGCGCTGCATCCGAATCTTTTGCCTGTGGGAACGGGGCAATACATATTGAATCATTTGCTTCTCTCTCCCGGATATTCTGCCAGATCTCTTCACTGATGAACGGCATGAAAGGATGTGCAAGCCGCATCAGCTGATCAAAGAATTCGAGCGTCGCTTCAAAGGTAACTTTATCGATAGGCTGCTCGTAAGCAGGTTTGATCATTTCCAGATACTGTGCACAGAAATCGTCCCAGATCAGTTTGTAAACCGCATTCAATGCATCCGAAATACGGAATTTTGTAAAATGATCCTGTACTTCGGCGAGTGTTACATTCAGCTTGCTGTCAAACCATTTCACAGCCAGTTCAGAACCTTGCGGAGCTGCCAGGTTCTGATCGATTTCCCAGCCTTTCACAAGCCTGAATGCATTCCAGATTTTATTACAGAAGTTTCGACCTTGTTCAACCAGTTTGTCGTCATAAGGCAAATCATTCCCTGCCTGCGAACTAAACAACATTCCGGTTCTCACACCGTCCGCACCGTGCGTATTGATAAGGTCAATCGGATCGGGTGAATTACCGAGCGACTTAGACATTTTCCGTCCTTGTTTATCCCGTACAATTCCGGTCAGATAAACATTTTTGAATGGATACGTTCCTTTATACTCATAACCTGCAATGATCATACGTGCCACCCAGAAGAAAAGAATTTCCGGAGCGGTTACCAGATCGTTGGTTGGGTAGTAATAATTAATATCTGCGTTATCAGGTTCTTTAATTCCGTTAAAAACAGAAATCGGCCATAGCCAGGATGAAAACCAGGTATCCAATACGTCCGGATCCTGTGTAATATCTTCTTCGGTTAAAGCAAAAAGCTGAAAATCATGCTGTGCTTTTCTTAAAGCTTCCCTTTTATTTTTCGCAACGATCAGCGTTCCGTCTTTTAAGTAAAAAGCCGGGATACGGTGTCCCCACCAAAGCTGGCGGCTGATGTTCCAATCACGAACGTTTTCCATCCAGTGGCGATAGGTATTCTTAAATTTAGCAGGAATCAGCTGCACGGTGTCGTTCATCACATTGTCCAGTGCAGGCTTGCTGATCTTTTCCATTTTCAGGAACCACTGCTCGGAAAGACGCGGTTCAATCACCGAATCAGTTCTTTCAGAATGCCCTACATTGGATTTATATTCTTCCACTTTAATCAGATCTCCTGATTCTTCAAGTAGTTTGATGATTTTCTTACGGGCCACAAAACGGTCTTCACCAATCAGGATCTGTGCTTTATCATTCAGCGTTCCGTCTTCATTCAAAAGATCAATGATCGGCAGATTGTGTCTTTTTCCTAATTCATAGTCATTCGTATCATGCGCAGGCGTTACTTTCAGACAGCCCGTTCCGAATTCTATTTCCACATAGTCATCAGCAATAACCGGAATGGCTCTTTTGATCAATGGAATCAAAACCTGCTTACCGATCAGATGCTGGTAACGCGCATCATTCGGATTGACACAAATAGCCACATCAGCCATGATCGTCTCGGGGCGTGTGGTTGCAACAATTACTCCCTGCCCTACTTCCTCTGCCAATTCATATTTAAGATAAACCAGTTTCTGGTTCACCTCTTTCATAATTACCTCTTCATCAGAAACAGTCGTACGTGCCTGCGGATCCCAGTTCACCATGCGGTGGCCCCGGTAAATATCTCCTTTATTGTAAAGATCTATAAAAACATCGATCACAGAATCATACAAATCCGGCTCCATCGTGAAACGCGTACGGTCCCAGTCGCAGGAAGCACCCAGCTTACGCAACTGCTGAAGAATGATCCCGCCATATTTGTGTGTCCATTCCCAGCAGTATTCCAGAAACTCATCCCTTGAAAGATCACGCTTCGCAATTCCCCGCTCTTTCAGCATCGCCACTACTTTTGCTTCTGTGGCAATGGAGGCATGATCTGTTCCCGGCACCCAGCAAGCTTCCTTACCTTCCATACGCGCCTTACGGACCAGGATATCCTGGATCGTATTGTTCAGCATGTGTCCCATGTGCAGCACACCTGTAACATTCGGCGGCGGGATAACAATCGTATAAGGCTCCTTATCCGGATTAGGCTTTGAATTAAAAAACCGGTTTTCCATCCAATAGGAATACCATTTGTCTTCTATTTCCTGGGGAGCATAAGTTTTGGAAATCATTCTTGTAGGTAGAAAAATGCGACGGATCGCGGGTTGCTGTCTTAAAAAGACGGCAAGTTAGGATTTGCAGACGAAATTTTCTAAAATTTTATACCGCCGAAGCTGTTGGAAGCCATACTGTGAAAGTACTTCCCTCACCTGCCCTACTTTCCACTTTAACCGTTCCGGCATGTGCTTCCATCATTTTTTTAACATAACTCAGCCCCAGTCCGAAACCCTTTACATCGTGAACGTTTCCTGTCGGAACACGGTAAAAAGTATCAAAAATACGATGCAGCTGTTCGCGGTTCATCCCAATTCCTTTATCAGAAATGGCTATTTCTATTCCTTCTTCCACATTTTTTGTTCTGACAGAAATATGAAGTTTTTCAGGAGAATACTTAATGGCATTATCGATCAGGTTATTCAGGATGTTAGCCAGATGCACTTCGTCCGCTGAAACCGTTTCATTTTCTGCTTCAAATTCCAACTCCACTTCTCCGTTTTGCTGTTCAATCTGCACACTCTGGCTGTTGAGCGCGTTGGTGATCAGGTCATGAACATTAACCAGCGTCCTCTTCAGTCTTATTTCTCCTTTGTCTAGCAAGGCCATCTGGAGCACCTTTTCAACATGTGTTCCAAGCCTTTTGTTTTCTTCCCTGATAATTCCGAGATACCTTTCCAACCTGGGTGACACTGCCTGGCTGACTGTATTTTCCTGCGCCATTTCTGCGGCAAGTGCAATGGTTGAGATTGGCGTTTTGAACTCGTGCGTCATGTTATTGATAAAGTCGTTTTTGATATCTGAAAGCTTTTTCTGACGGACAATCGTGCTGACGGCCATATAAAAACAGGCCATTACGACTAAAATCAAAACACCCGAACCTCCGAAAACAACACCCATCCCGCTGCGGATATACTTCTCCTGATCCGGAAAATACACAAAGAGAGAATTTTGTCCCTGCAGCGTTTCATTGGGAAAAAGTGAAGCCCGGTAGGCCATTTGCTCCCATTCCTTTGGTTTCAGGCTGGCTGTTGAAAAAATAACATCGCCGGAAGAAGACCCTTGTACTGCAAATTCATACGGCAGGGAAATACCATTTTCGGCAAATTCTTTTTTTAATAAAGTATCCAGCAAAAAACGGTTAACCCTTTCGTTCAAAGGTCGTTTTGTATATAAAAGATCTTTCATAACTTCTCGTAACAGCTCGGCCTTATCAGGACTTTTAGTCCCGGAGATAGCAAGGTCCTTTATACTGTTTCTATAATTCCTGCCTGAAACAGGTAATGCTTTTTTGCGGTTTGCATACAGCCCTTGTGAACTGTCTTTTACTTCTTTGTGATTATCATTTTTTCCTGAATTCGCTTTCTGTGCATTTACCTCGCCAAGTGCTTTTCCCAGATTTTTCTCATCCTCCATCCGCCGGCGCATAAATTCGTCCATCCCGGCAAGTCCAAATTGCTGGGCCTGAAAAAACTCTTCAATTATTTTTTGCTGATGATCCACCATTACCCGGAAATTCGGACTAAGTACATCAGTGGCCGCTTCTTCGGAAGATATCTGATAGTGTATTTCCTCTCCGTTGGGCCCGATAACAACTTCTATTCTGGGCGTAATTTTGCGGCTTGCTTCCCGAATCGTTTCCTGTTTGCCAGGAGTAGTTCTTTTAACCGGCACTTTTTGTAACTGGGTTATCCGTTCGAGCCGGCTCTTCTGCTGTTCTGTTTCAATGCGCTGCTGAAGAAGATACATCATTTCCTGTTTTTCCAGGCGATGTACCACTTCCTGTACCGACTCGGCAACTTTATGATTAAACTGGTCATTCCGGATTGCGATCGCCTCCCTTATCCAATACCACTGGAAACCGATCAGGCCGATTAGTGCCAGACACATTAAACCAACAATTATCTGAATTTTTCTTTTCGTCATCATTTTTAAAAATACGGTGCAACGTCTCCCCTCTTTTCTCCGACATTGCTACGAAAACAAATTTAAATCATCTTTATCGGCCCCTGCCATTTTTAACAAAATTTAACAGCTGATAAAAATGACAGCATTTAAATTTGTAATTGATTCATATACAAAAATCTATACAGCTATGAAACACATTTTTGCACAAAGGTTTCTGTTACCCGTTTTCCTGATTTCAGGTTTTTTAATAAGTGAAACGGCTTTCGCCCAGTCCGCTGAAAAAAGCAGGAAAACGACAATTCGTGTCCGGGTTTCGGAAGATATCAATGGGAAAACAAAAGATGTGGAGAAAGAATATAAAGTTAACAGCATGAACGACCAGGAACGGAAGCAGTTTGTTGACAAAGTTCTGGATTCACTGGGAGTTGATTCTAAATCCGATAAGGTTGTTTCTGTAACCATGGATGACGGTGACGGCGACACAAGAGTAATTACCAGGAAACGCAGAAGTACAGTAATTGACCGCCGTGATGACCGGGAACCGCTTGCCTTCCACTGGGATGGAAATAACGAATTTAGTTTTGATACGGAAAAACTAAGGTCGCAAGTGAGAAATTTTGAAAAAGAATTTAAGCCGAAAGCCCGCGTATTTATGCGTGATATGGAAGACTTTGGCGGCCAGCTGGGATCTGTCTGGAACAAGGAGGCAATGAAAGCTGCGAGTGTCCGGGAATTGAGTGTGTATTCAAATAACCCGGATAATGGCGTACTGAATCTTCGCTTTCATGTACAGCAAAAAGGTGACCTGAGTATTACCGTAACGGATACCAAAGGTAAAGAAGTTGGCAAAAAGGAAATTAAAGATTTTAGCGGCGACTTTGTGGGACAAATTGACCTGAAAAAGAATACGAAAGGAACTGTTTTCGTCACTGTGGTACAAAATGACGACGGAGCAGTTAAAAGAGTTGTAATACCCTGATTTAAAAGTGTTGTTAGTAAAATCCCTTTGAACCTCACGGATCAAAGGGATTTTTGCGTATCAGAAATACCATCGTATGATATTCCGTAACTGTCTTAAGACTACAACAGACAGTCAAAATAGTATAAAATTTAGCAGGCTCCCATTCAAATTAGTATCGTTGTCATAATAATTGAGATATTTTATTGAAAATAATACAATTAATTAGAAAGACATGGGCTAAGAATTGTAAATTTGCCGGAAAACACCAATCGTCTGCGACATCCAATTTATCAAGCAACTATGCTGAACCTTATACTTTTTGGCCCTCCAGGTGCAGGAAAGGGCACCCAAAGTGAAAAAATTATTGCCAAATACAACCTGATACACCTCTCAACGGGAGATTTGCTCAGGTCTGAAATTCAGGCAGGTACTGAACTGGGACTCAGGGCAAAAACCCTGATGGATCAGGGATTGCTTGTTCCGGATGAAGTGGTAATCGGTATGATCGAACATAAATTGAAAGATCACAGGGATGCTGCAGGTTTTATTTTTGACGGGTTTCCCCGAACCGTAAAACAATCTGAAGCATTGGACGAGCTGCTTGCGCGATACAATGAAAGCATCTCTGTTATGGTAGCTCTGGTTGTAGACGATAACGAATTACTTTCCCGTTTGCTAAACAGAGGGAAAACCTCAGGCCGACCGGATGACCAGAATGAAGAGCTGATCAGCAAGCGTATTCAGGAATACAACAACAAAACAAAGCCGGTAGCTGACTATTATCAGGAAAAGGGCAAATTCACAGCCATTAATGGTATCGGCGAAATAGAAGCTATATTTGCAGAGATCAGCAAAGCTATTGCAACCGTTTCTGTTGGTTAACTTTTTCTAATTCTTATTACTCAGATACACACTTATATGGCGTCTTCAAACTTTATAGATTATGTAAAAATCAATGTGCGGTCAGGTTCGGGTGGTGCGGGAGCTTTACATTTCAGACGCGAAAAACATGTTGAGAAAGGCGGGCCTGATGGTGGCGACGGCGGACGGGGCGGACATATTATCCTAAAAGGGAGCTCACAGCTTTGGACACTGCTTCATTTAAAATATACCAAACACGTGAAGGCCTTCGATGGCAAAGGCGGTGAAGGCGGCAGAAGGTCCGGCATGATTGGAAAAGATATTGTTCTCGAAGTGCCGCTGGGTACTGTAGCCAGAGATTCAGAAACAGGTGAGGAGCTGTTTGAAATTACAGAAGACGGCCAAGAGATTATTCTTTTAAAAGGCGGCCGGGGCGGAATGGGTAATGACCATTTCAAATCTGCTACCAATCAGACTCCCCAGCATGCCCAGCCAGGCGAACCCGGATTGGAAGCATGGATTATTCTGGAACTTAAAGTACTTGCAGATGTAGGCCTTGTAGGTTTTCCAAATGCAGGAAAATCAACTTTGCTTTCTGCCGTATCAGCTGCAAGGCCGGAAATTGCTGATTATCCGTTTACCACCCTGGTACCAAATCTTGGCGTGGTCTCTTACCGGGATTACAAGTCATTTGTAATGGCCGATATTCCGGGTATCATCGAAGGAGCGTCACAGGGGAAAGGTCTTGGCTTACGGTTTTTAAGGCACATTGAAAGAAATTCGATTTTATTGTTCCTTGTCCCGGCCGACAGCGAAGATATCAATGCAGAATATCAGACCCTGCTTCAGGAACTTAGATTATACAACCCTTCTTTACTCGATAAAAGCCGTATACTGGCTATTTCTAAATCTGATATGGTTTCAGAAACGGAACGCGAAGATTTGAAAAGCAGCATTCCTGAAGGAATCGCTTACTCGTTTATTTCTTCAATAACCCAGGAAGGAATAGAACAATTGAAAGATAAAATATGGGCTGCAATAAACGATCCGCTTCCCGATTAATAAATTTTTTGCGAAAGAGACAACCCTTGGATACCTCAGAGGTGTCATTAGAGTTACTTTTAATAAAAATATATATTCGGTTACAATGAAATATTATTTTACACTACTTATCTGGGCCCTTACGAGTTTTATCTCTCTTGATGTATTAGGCCAGATCACAATTGATTTTCCATCTTCCAGAGCTGTCTTTCAAAGGGACAGGAACAATTCAGCTACACTGTATATTTCCGGAAGCTATGCCAAAGCAGCAGAACGTATTGAGGCCAGGCTGATCGTTATAAATGGCGGGGAAAATACAAACTGGACCTCCATTCAATCCAGTCCTCAGGGCGGATTTTACAGTGGCAGCATTACGGCCAAGGGAGGCTGGTATGAGCTGCATGTAAGAGGAATGAACGGTGATCAGGAAATCGGTTCCAGTAAAATATCTCCTGTCGGAATCGGAGAGGTTTTTTTGATTGGCGGACAATCCAATGCCCAGGGATTTCCTGACGCCCCTGATTTTGCATACGGATCCCAGGGAGCAAGTGATGATCGTGTGAACTGCATAAGTTACAATAATCATCAACTTATGGACACATCGCTTCCCTACCCGTCCTTTACACACCTGGAATCAAATGCACAAATTTCTCCCAGAGGCCCGACATCATGGGCATGGGGTAAACTCGGAGATCTTTTGGCCAGCCGGTTGCAGGTACCGATCCTTTTTTACAATGTAGCCTGGGAAGGCACCCTGATAAGAACATGGCGTGAAAGTATTACCGGAACTGCTAATTCTCCCTATGTCCCTGCCAGTTATGAACCATCCGGCATGCCCTATACCAACCTGCGGTCTGTGCTGCAGTATTATGTGCCTATTACCGGCATCAGAGGAGTACTATGGGAGCAGGGAGAGGGTGACAACCAGTTTAATACACCAACCACCGAATATACAAAGGATCTTAAGGCAGTGATAGATGCAAGCAGAAACGACTCTGGCAAAAATTTGGCATGGGTTATTTCCATTACGTCTTACAGTGAACAACATGGCCGCAATGCCAATATTACAAATGCCCAGAAATCCCTGGTTAATACTGCTTCAAAAATATTCCTTGGTCCTGACACAGATGTTATTCAGATACCAAGAACGGATCCGGCCGGTGTACATTTTCATCATGAGGGATTAACGTCTCTGGCAGAATCATGGAGCAGTAAGCTAAACGATGAGTTTTTTTCAAACTCAGATCCTTTTCAGTCGGTTGGCCCATTGCAGGTTGCTGTAAGCTGTGCCGGCAATAACAGTGTTAATCTGGCAGCAAATGCAAACGGATATTCATCCTTGAAATGGAATACAGGACAAAGCGGAAACAGCATTCAGGTTGGAAATGGTACATACAGGCTCACTGCCAGAGATAACAAAGGCAACTATGTATATTCCCCTGAGATCAGGATCAACCAATCCATATATCCGGGTCAGCCACGCATTACACTGGAAGGAAGCAACCCGGTTTGTCTGGGTAATTCTGCGGCTTTAATTTCTGATGTGCGGGAAAATGTGCGCTGGAATACAGGTTCTACAAATGAAAGGCTCACAATTACAAATGGTGGAGAATATTTCATAACCGTAAAAAATGTATACGGATGCGAGAGATCATCTGAACGAATTTCAATTACAGTATTAAGCTCACCTCTTCCTGACAAGCCTACCATTTCGGCATTGGGCGCATTAACTTTTTGTGATGGCGGCGAAGTAACACTACAATCCAATTCAAAAGTGAACAACCGTTGGTCAAACGGAGCAGGTACCGGTTCCGTCTCTGTCAGAAATTCAGGTGAATTCAGGGTGCGGGCAGTTGACAATCAGGGCTGTTTTTCACCGGAATCTGATCCGGTTACTGTTAGAGTTAACGCTTTGCCTGCACGTCCTTCGATATCATTAAGCGGACCTTCGACATTTTGTGCAGGAGGAAATGTTGTACTTACATCAAGCTATGACAATGGAAACATCTGGAGCAATTCGGCCACTTCAAAATCGCTAACTATTACACAATCCGCATCGTTTTCCCTTAAACAGCGGGATTCCAACGGATGTGAATCGACTTCGGATGAAGTGAGGATACAGGTTAACGCGCTTCCGTCTACGCCTTCCATTACAGCACTAAGGCCGACGACTTTCTGTCAAAGAGATTATACGACATTAAGAAGCAGCAATGCAGTTAATTATCGGTGGAGCAATGGCTCTAATGGTCAGCAAATTGATATTTACGAATCAGGCACTTATACAATTTCACAAGTTGATCAAAACAACTGTGTGTCGCCGCCATCTGCACCCATTCAGGTCAGAGCAAATCCGCTTCCTCCGACACCAGCCATCACCGCCGACGGACCAACTGTCTTTTGTGCAGATTTAAGCGTGAATTTGACTTCCAGTTCCGCAGCAGGATTTTTATGGAGTAACGGCTCTTCAAGCCAGTCGATAAAAGTAAATACCATGGGAACGTTCAGTGTACAAACCATCAATGAGTTCAGATGTTATTCTGATCGTAGCAATCAAATCACTACAAACACACTGGCTTTGCCGCCTTCTCCCTCTGTGGAAGCACTTAGTGCAACTACTTTCTGCGACGGTGATTTTGTTGCGCTTAGGGCATCAAACGGTAATACTTTTATCTGGAACACCGGAAAAGAAAAGGATTCAATTCATGTAACGCAATCCGGATCTTATTTTGCAAGAGTACGTGATACACAGGGATGTTTTTCTCCTAACTCCCGTCAGATTCAGGTAGATGTAAAAGCAAATCCTACCCCGCCTGTAATTAATAAGATCGGCGTTTTTACACTGGTGGCAGAAAATAATATCAACAGCGGAGACCATATCTGGAAATTAAACGGAACCGTATTACCGGAAAACGGCGTCACACTCAAAGCAGTACAATCCGGCTCGTACCAGGTAAATAATACAGTTGTTTACAGTCCGTCGCTGACCTGTGCATCTGAATTTTCTGACATTTTCAACTTTATAGCTGACACTCAGAACAATGGCCTGGTGGCTTATCCGAATCCGCTGACAGAGGGCCGCCTCACTGTCGAGACAGTGCAGAATCTTACCAATGCCACGGTTCAAATCATAGATTCCAGAGGGGCAATTCATAAAACCTATCAGGTTGATAAATTTGATAGCCAGAAAATTTTTAATATTTCTGATCTTCGTTCAGGATTATATCTGATCAGGGTAGTTTCCGGAGCATTGAACGCATCTCAGAAAATCATAATTGTCAGATAACAGGGGAAGCGGCAAAAGGCATTAAATCAAAAAAACGGAATAGTTATATTATAGCCAAAATAATTGTTTTAAATTTGTCGTTTGCATCATAAAGTATTAATCATACTTCACAAACTGTATCATCAATTCATTCTTTCTGATTATGAGAGACTTTACCTGTATTAGAAAACCAAATGCATAATAAATTAATTCTTAGGACAATGCTAAAAACATTACTGTTGTTCTGTCTTGTTCCGGCAACAGTATTTGCGCAAATTACAATTACCTCCCCCGTCCTAAATGCAGTTTACCAACGTGAGATCTCAGGACAACGGGCCGTTACAGTTACAGGTACATTTACCGTACCCATGGATAAAATCGAAGTCCGGGCAGTCCCTGTAATTAACGGACAGGGTATTGAAACCGCGTGGAAAGACCTTCAGGCAGCTCCCAAAAACGGGGTTTTTAAAGGAGATATCACACTGTTTGCAGGCTGGTATACACTCGAAGTACGCGGCACTAGTGCAGGACAGGTTGTTGGAAGAGCAGTACTGCAACGGGTAGGTGTTGGAGAAGTATTTATTATTGCAGGACAGTCCAATGCACAAGGCCTTAAAAAATATCCGGGTCCATCCGCAGTGGACGACAGGGTAATATATATTTCTAATTACAACAATGACTCACGGGATGCATTGACCGACCCGCCTGCACCGGTATTTTCCAAAGTTACCAGTGATGTAGGAATTATGTCTCCAAGAGGGCAAAGTGCCTGGTGCTGGGGTCTTTTGGGCGATATGCTGGTTGCAAACCTGAACATGCCTGTTCTGTTTGTGAACACAGCATGGGAAGGTACTTCTATTGAAAACTGGTCATACAGCTCTCAGGGTATTCAAGCCATAACCAAATATGGCCTGGTGTTGCCACCCCAAATGCCCTATGCCAATCTTCGGATAGCGGCAAGAAATTATGCAAACCAGTATGGGGTAAGGGCAATTCTGTGGATGCAGGGAGAAACAGATGGTCTTTATGGTACGCCGAGTGCTTTTTACAGGGATAACCTGCAGTATGTGATGAATAAGCTAGGCCAGGATACTGGAGGCAAAAGAATTACCTGGGTTATTGCACGCACAAGCAGAACTTCCCCTGACACACAAACTCCATCAAAAACTTATCCCGCTATCATTGCAGCGCAAAATGCTGTTCTTGCTCAGTTGTTTAACCCGGTATGGCCAGGTCCGGAAACAGATAATCTTGATCCGGACCGGCCTGTGGACAAAACGCACTTTATAGGAAATGAAGCGCTTAAAATTTTGGCAAATGCCTGGTATCAGAGCCTTGATGCCAAATTCTTTTCAACGGCAACGCCTATTGCACCTACGCAGGTACCTGAAATAACAGCAACCTGCGTAACTGAGAATAATGCGGTTTCTATTTCACTACCAGCCGGATATTCATCATATAGCTGGAATACAGGTGCAACCGGCAATACAATTCGTGTTTCAGCAGCGGGCAGCTATACGGCCGTAGTCAAAGATGCAGCAGGAAATTCTATTCTGGCTCCTACGGTAATACTGGAAAGAAATGCAGTGCCGGTGCAGCCTACTATTGTGCAGCAAGGACAGCAGCAGGCATGCGCCGATTCAGCATTTACCTTTTCTGTACCGGCAGGAACAGATACTTATTCATGGTCCAGAGTAGGCGAAACCAATATTTTGGGAGCAGGCCAGTCAATCCGTATTACAGAGAGTGGAAATTACCAGGTAAAAGCACAGAATATATTTGGTTGCGTTTCTGTTAATTCAGCAGCATCGTCATTAATAATCCGCCCAAAAATTACCAAGCCTGTTATCGAGCCGGCAGGTCCTTTCAGTGTTACTGCAAACATTCCTGAAACCGGTTTGAACGAGCAATATGCGTGGCGTAGGCCGGCAACAACAACAGATACACTGGCCAAAATCATAAAGATTCTTAAAGCAGGTACTTATTCTACCCGAGCAAGGGTAGTATTTACTCTGGGCGGCAATTCTTTGGTTTGTTATTCAGATACGGCTTCACGCCAGTTCGAAACAAATGAATCCAATGAAGTTGTCATTTACCCAAATCCAAGCCAGGGTGCGTATATCTACATAGAGTCCCGTGATAACATAAGTGATGCTGTGGTAACCATGTACGATACCTTTGGGAGAGTGATTAAAATGACTCCTCCGAAGTATTTAAACAGCCGTCTGGATCTGGATATAAGCAATTTGCCAACCGGAAAATATATTTTGCGTGTTACAGGTAAAGATACCAGTCTGACAAAGCAAATTATAGTCAAATAAATATTTTTTCTTAAATTATTACTAAATAAGCCCCGGGAGATCGGGGCTTATTTAGTATGATACTAATTAGATAAAAGAAAAAGTAAAGAATTTGATTGATAAATTTGCAAAGGCTAATTTTGACTGGTATAGGAAGAATTACTATAGATTGAAATAAAACCATCAATGAAAAATTCATATCTCCCTTCGGATTATCTTCCGATCCTGGTTCAGTTTATTCTTGCAGCAGGATTTATTGGCGGCACAATGATCGTAACACACCTGATAGGGCCCAGCCGTAAAAGCAAACTAAAAGACGATCCGTTTGAATGCGGTATTGAATCTGTTGGTGATGCACGGACCCCTATTTCTGTAAAATACTTTTTAGTAGCTATTCTATTTGTACTTTTTGATGTTGAGGTCATATTTATGTATCCCTGGGCTGTAAATTTTAAAGAACTTGGAATGTTTGGGTTCATAGAAATGTTACTGTTTATGGCATTACTCCTTTCAGGATTTTACTACATTATCCGAAAAGGCGTACTGAACTGGGAGGAATAAACTTCAAACATTCTAAATTCTGAAAATCATGAAAGAAGTAACAATAGCGGAAGCACCGCAAGGACATAGTGGATCAGGTTTTTTTGCTACCTCGTTTGATGAAGCAATCGGTTTGGCAAGAAGTTACTCTCTCTGGCCTCTTCCGTTTGCAACTTCCTGCTGCGGTATCGAGTTTATGGCGACTATGGGCGCGCACTATGATATTTCGCGTTTTGGATCTGAACGTCCGAGTTTTTCTCCCCGCCAGGCCGATTTGCTAATGGTAATGGGAACAATCGCTAAAAAAATGGCCCCTGTTGTAAAGCAGGTATATCTCCAGATGGCAGAACCGCGCTGGGTATTGGCTGTTGGTGCATGTGCATCAAGCGGAGGAATATTTGATACTTACAGCGTATTGCAGGGAATCGACCGGATTATTCCGGTAGACTGTTACGTACCAGGCTGTCCTCCTCGTCCGGAACAAATTATTGACGGGCTGATGCATATTCAGTATCTGGCTCAGAATGAAAAATTACGCAGGAGAAATACAGATGAGTACCAGCACTTGCTGGCATCCTATAATATTCAATAAATTACTTTTATGCTAAGTAACCAGGAGGTAGCAGAAGAGCTTTTAGGGAAATTCGGTGATCAGGTGTATGACTTTGATGAGCCCTATGGCCTGTTGACGCTCTCTACAACACGTGAAGAAATAATTCCGGTTCTGGAATTTCTGAAAGATCATAAGGTATATCAGATAAACTTTCTTACCGACCTTACAGGTATACATTATCCTGACAGTCCGGAAAAAGAGTTTATGGTCGTTTATCACGTTCATAGTTTTATCCATAATTTCCGCGTCCGGATCAAAGTTTCTATTAGTGAAGCTGATATCCATATTCCTACGGCAACCGGCCTTTATGCCTGTGCCAACTGGATGGAACGCGAAACATACGATTTCTTCGGAATCCTTTTTGACGGACATCCAAACCTGATAAGGATTCTTAACATTGAAGAAATGGATTATTTTCCAATGCGCAGGGAATACCCGCTGGAAGATGCTACGCGTGATGATAAAACTGATGCACTTTTTGGTCGATAACCCTTTACTGAACAAAGTAATACATGGCAGATATCGAATTGTTACCCCATAATGTTCCTTCCCAATCGGATTTACCGGAATTGGTAGAGGAACTGACAACGCTTAACCTTGGCCCTACACACCCTGCAACCCACGGTATTTTTCAGAACATCCTTAAAATGGACGGAGAAAAAATCGTTTCAAGTGAGCAGACAATAGGTTATATACACCGGGCTTTTGAAAAAATTGCGGAAAGAAGGCCATTTTATCAGATTACGACGCTTACAGACCGGATGAATTATTGTTCGTCACCGATCAATAACTTCGGATGGCACATGACGGTTGAAAAATTGTTACAGATTGAAGTTCCGAAACGTGCCCAGTACATCCGGGTAATCATGATGGAACTTGCACGTATTTCTGATCACCTGATTTGTAACAGTATTTTAGGTGTAGATACCGGTGCTTTTTCCGGATTTCTTTACGTGATGCAAAAGCGTGAAGATATTTACGAAATATATGAAGAAGTCTGTGGTGCCCGTCTGACAACGAACATGGGACGTATTGGCGGTATGGAACGTGACTTATCCAGCACGGCAATTCGTAAGATACGTGATTTCCTTAAAACATTCCCGCCTGTTCTTCAGGAGTTTGAAAAGCTGATGAGCCGGAACAGGATTTTTATGGACCGTACCATCAATGTTGGTCCAATATCCCTTGAACGTGCTTTATCTTACGGTTTTACAGGTCCTAATTTAAGAGCAGCAGGACTTGATTATGATGTCCGGGTAATGAGTCCCTATTCTTCTTATGAAGATTTCGATTTCAGTATCCCCATAGGACAAAGCGGCGATACATTTGACAGGTACAATGTGCGCATCGAAGAAATGTGGCAGAGCCTTAAAATTGTTGGGCAGGCACTTAATAACCTTCCGGAGGGCCCGTATTATGCAGATGCTCCCGAATATTATTTACCTCCAAAAAAAGAGGTATACAGCAACATGGAAGCACTTATCTACCACTTCAAAATCGTGATGGGAGAAATAGATGCTCCGCAGGGCGAAGTATATCATGCTGTTGAAGGCGGAAATGGAGAACTAGGTTTTTACCTGATCAGTGATGGCGGACGTGCCCCTTATCGTTTACACTTCCGCAGACCAAGCTTTATTTACTATCAGGCATTCCCTGAAATGTGTAAAGGCAGTACCCTTTCCGATGCAATCCTTACCATGAGTAGTCTCAACGTGATTGCAGGCGAACTGGATGCTTAAATATTGACTAATTGAATGAATACAGATCGGTGTTAAATAACCTGATTTTGATTTTCATAAGATCATACAAGAAAAATGACTGAAACATCTAATCCTGTTGCGTTTACCCCTGAAAGATTAACGCAGGTAAAAGAGATTATAGCACGCTATCCTGCCGGAAAACAAAAATCTGCATTGCTGCCTGTATTACATCTTGCTCAGGAACAATGGGGCTGGGTTAGCAGCGAGGTAATGGATTATGTAGCCGGCCTGCTGGATATCCTTCCGGTGGAAGTGTATGAAGTAGCAACATTTTACACCATGTACCACCTTGACCCGGTTGGAAAACATGTAATCGAGTATTGCAGAACGGGCCCCTGCTGTTTGATGGGCGGAGAAGATGTGTATGGATATCTGAAACAAAAACTAGGTATTGAAGCCGGCCAGACAACCACGGACGGACTTTTTACTTTGAAAGAAGTAGAATGCCTTGCTGCCTGCGGATGGGGTCCCGTATTTCAGATCCGAGAAAAATATTATATGAATCTCACCAATGAAAAGGTGGATGAAATTATAGACGAGTTAAGTAAATAAGCTTTTGATAGGCTGAAATCTGATCCTGAAATGGCTAGAAAAATATTAACAGAACATATCAACGTCCCGGGAATAGAAACCTTTGAGGTTTATCGTAAACAAGGCGGTTACGCTGCCGTTGAAAAAGCGATAAAAACCATGACGCCTGACGAAGTGGTTGAAGAAGCAAAGAAATCCGGGATACGGGGACGCGGTGGAGCAGGATTTCCAATGGGAATGAAATGGGGATTTCTAGCCAAGCCGGAAGGTGTTCCGCGCTACCTGGTTTGCAATGCTGACGAATCAGAACCAGGTACATTCAAGGATCACCACCTGATGAAATGTCTTCCTCATCTGCTGATCGAAGGTATGATCGTTTCCAGTTATGCACTGGGAGCAAACAAATCTTTTATTTATGTCCGGGGTGAACTGATGTATGTGATCCGCATCCTGGAAAAGGCAATTGCCGAAGCAAAAGCAAACGGATTTTTAGGTAAAAATATATTAGGATCCGGTTATGATCTTGAACTGGTCGTACAGTCCGGAGGTGGTGCTTATATATGTGGCGAAGAAACTGCACTTCTGGAATCACTGGAAGGAAAAAGAGGAAACCCGCGTAATAAACCACCTTTCCCTGCGGTAAAAGGATTGTATCAATCTCCTACCGTAGTGAACAATGTTGAATCTATTGCCAATATGCCATGGGTTATCAACAACGGAGGTGAAGCTTACTCTGCGATTGGAATTGGACGTAGTACGGGTACAAAGCTGATATCCGCATCAGGACATATTCAGAAACCGGGTGTTTATGAAATTGAACTGGGTCTTGGTGTTGAAGAATTCCTAAACTCTGATGAGTACTGCGGGGGAATCCGTAAAGGGCATCACCTGAAAGCTTTGGTTGCCGGTGGTTCTTCTGTACCCATTCTGCCAGCACATTTGATCATGAAGACGGCTGCCGGTGAAGACAGGCTTATGAGCTACGAATCGCTTTCAGACGGAGGATTTGCAACAGGTACCATGATGGGCTCCGGTGGTTTTATTGTCTTTGATGAAACGGCATGTATCGTTCGCAATACCTGGAATTTCTCCCGTTTTTATCACCATGAATCATGCGGGCAATGCAGCCCGTGTCGTGAAGGAACCGGCTGGATGGAGAAAGTACTGCACCGAATTGAACATGGTCACGGAAGCATGCACGATATCGATCTGCTGGTAGATATATCTAAAAAGATTGAAGGAAATACAATTTGCCCGCTTGGGGATGCAGCAGCCTGGCCGGTTGCCAGCGCAATAAGGCATTTCCGGGATGAATTTATGTGGCACATTACGCATCCTCATGAAGCATCTCAACCAGGTGCGGTTTATCAGGGTGAAATGGCACTCGTATAATGTTATTAATGAGTTCTTATAACTGGCTGAATAAAAATAGTCTGTTACTTTCCTCTCTTTTTGGTTTGGTTTGTTTTGTCATGCTGGTTTTTATAAAAATGAAAGCCAGCCTTAGCTACATTCCTGACTTATCTGGTAGTGAGACAAGTACTATTTTTCCGATCCAGTTGCTCATTGACGGCGATCAGATTTATACGGATCCTGAAAAGGCGCCGTTTCGGCTGACGCAGTACACACCCATTTATTTTTGTATTGTATCTTTTTTTTATAAACTGACAGACTGGCCTGCATCTGAAGTTCATAAGGTCTTTGTTGCCAGTCGTTTGTTTTCATTGATATTTACGTTTTTTTCAGCGGTTTTAGCAGGCCTATTAATTTTTAAACTGACAAACCGAAATAAAGTCGTTGCCATATTAGCTGCCCTATTCATATACCATGTTTTGGCTTTTTGGCTGCTTACAGGTTCACGTCCGGATAGCTTGCTGGTACTGATGACATCGCTTTATCTTTGGAGTGTCTATGCGGCAGTAAGCACTGATAGGAATAAAGACATTTGGTGGTATCTGGCAATATTTGTTGCAGTGACCGCTTTTTTTGTTAAGCAAAGCGGTGCAATCCATTCCATCGCACTTGGGGTATTTTTTATCGTAACAAGTCAATGGAAACTGTTATTTAAAGTAATTGCGGCAGGAATTACTGTTTTTGTTTTATACCTGCTGATTTTGCCTGTTAATACAATACCATTGTTTTTTACCAACATAATCGGAGGTGTTGCAAATTCGACAAGTTTAGAATGGTTTTATTCCTGGACAATGGAAAAATGGGTGCTGCAGTTTGCAGTGATCATGGTACTGAACTTTACAATAAGCCTGTACCATCTTTTCAGACGCCCAACATTTTTCGATGTTTTTCTTGCAGTTGCCAGTTTTTTATTTTTCCTGTTTGCAACCTCAACAAGTCTGAAAATTGGTGCCGGTGTCGGTTATTATCAGGATTACGTCGTTATATCCGTAGTGCAGATCGCAACGTTCCTGGTCAGCCAGGCGGGGCAGCGCAAGTTGGGTGGAGAATTTGGCAAAATTGCTGTTTCATTATATCTCGTCTTTGTATTTTTACATTGTTCGTTATATGTTTTTATGTATTACAGGACTGCTTTATCACAGAACTTTCAGGGAGCTTATATTGAGCAGAGAGAAGTTGTAAAATATCTGAGTGGTAAGGGACTAAAAAAACAAGACTGGGTTTTGGTTGATGGCGGGCCGGACTTTTCCGGATATTTCATCAGTCATTTCCTTTATGACCAGAACCTGATACCTTTTAAGGACTTGGTTTATTTAGCAGATAAGAACAATACTTTTAAGTTTTCAGAATTTAAAAGTATGGTAGACAACGGAAAGATCAGGTTTATCATCACAGACCATGGGAGATCTCCCCAAAATATATTAAATTACAGTTTCGCCAATACTTTGAAACTGAGCTCGACAGTAGGGCCTTACGACATATACGAAAGCAGAATATTGCAGAATATTGATTTATAATTCGCATGGAAGAAGTAAAACCACAATTGATAAAAATTACTTTCGACGGAATTGAAGTTGAAGTAGAGCCAGGGACTACTATCATGCAGGCTGCACGCAAAATTGCAGAAGCGGATGAAAGCCAGGCGGGGTTAGTTCCTCCGGCTATGTGCTATTACAAACCGTTGCCAACATCCGGCGGAAAGTGCCGGGCCTGTCTGGTTCGGGTTGCACAGGGCTCCACCAAAGATCCTCGTCCGATGCCTAAGCTGGTTCCGTCCTGTATTACGCAGGTGCAGGAAGGTATGGTTGTTGAAAATACTACCAACGAAGCCGTTCTGGATACACGGAAAAGTATTGTTGAATTTCTGCTGATCAACCATCCGCTTGACTGCCCGATTTGTGATCAGGCCGGCGAATGTCATCTTCAGGATTTTGCTTTTGAACATGGATCTGCAAAAACCCGGTATGAAGAGGAAAGACGGACTTTTGATAAAATAGACATTGGCCCCTATATTCAGTTGCACATGACGCGCTGCATTCTATGCTATCGCTGTGTATATACCGCCGATCAGATCACTAACAAGCGTGAGCATGGTGTAATGGGCCGCGGTGATGCTTCGGAAATCAGCACCTATATTGAAAAGGCTATAGACAACGATTTTTCAGGAAATGTCATCGATGTTTGCCCAGTGGGTGCACTTACGGATAAGACATTCCGTTTCAAGAACCGCGTTTGGTTTACCAAGCCGGAAGATGCACACTGCGACTGCGACAAATGTTCAGGAAAAGTTGTTCTCTGGTATCGTGGTGATGAGGTGATCCGTGTTACTGCACGTAAGAATGTGTGGGGTGAGGTAAATGAATTCATCTGCAACACATGCCGTTTTGAAAGGAAAAAAACCAGCGACTGGGTACTTGAAGGACCTACAAAAGTAAAACGAAGCTCGGTTATTTCTGCAAACAAGTATCGTTCAAATCTGGTTACCAAACCTGATTTTGCTTTGAAACTGGCTGCAACGCAGTTTAAAAATATTGACGACAGCCGCCCTTATGTAACGGATGAAGAAACAATCCGTGAGCAAAGCCTGGAAAACAATGAAAAAGCGAACCATCGCTCTCTTTTATCACGCAACAACTAAATATTACCGCATTAAAGGCAGTGTTATTTAATAACTGAATTAAAAAATGGAATTAACGGAGTTCGTCATTAAGACCATAACAATATTTGTTGTTTTTGTTCTTACCCTGGTCATTGCCATGTACTCGACATGGGGCGAAAGAAAAGTGGCTGGTTTTATTCAAGACCGTATGGGTCCCAACAGAGCTGGTCCGGGCGGACTTTTGCAGCCTCTGGCAGATGCAGGAAAAATGTTTTTTAAAGAGGACTTTATCCCTGCTCTTGCAAACAAATGGCTGTTTATTGCAGGACCGAGTTTAGCCATGCTTACAGCTCTTCTGGCAAGCGCAGTAATTCCTTTTGGTAGTACTTTTAAATGGGATGGCCATGAAGTTGTTCTTCAGGGTGTGGAATCAAACATTGGTATTTTATATGTGTTTGGTGTTGTAGCCCTGGGTGTTTACGGGATCATGGTTGGCGGCTGGGCCTCCAATAATAAATTCTCCCTGCTTGGTGCCATTCGTGCGGCTTCTCAAAACATTAGTTACGAGGTTGCGATGGGTTTGTCCCTGATCGCAATTTTAATGATGAGCAGTTCGCTTTCACTGGGAGAAATTGTTTCTCAGCAGCATGGCGGTAATTGGAATATCTTTTATCAGCCGCTTGGGTTTATCATTTTCATCACCTGTTCTTTTGCAGAATGTAACCGTGTTCCCTTTGACCTTCCGGAATGTGAAACGGAGCTTGTAGGTGGTTATCATACCGAATATGGCAGTATGAAGCTGGGTTTTTACCTTTTTGCCGAATATATTAACATGTTCGTTTCCTCGGCTATTATTTCAGTTCTTTACTTTGGAGGTTACAACTATCCTGGAATGGACTGGGTTTACAATCAGCTGACTGCTGCGTTGGGATCAGAAACAGGACATAATGTTGCTACCCTGATCGGAACTGCCGTATTCTTTGGAAAGGCATTATTCTTTATATTCTTCTACATGTGGGTTCGCTGGACAATTCCGCGTTTCCGCTATGATCAGTTGATGAATTTGGGATGGAAAAAACTGATCCCGTTAGCTATCTTTAACATTATCATCACCGGTGCAGTTACGCTTTTCTTAAAGCCGATTATCACTGCCTGGTTGAACTAACATATAATACGTATTGCCATGCAATTGACAAATCGATCGAAGCAAGTAAGCAATAAAGAAATGACGCTGATGGAACGCGCCTACCTGCCGGCTATTGCGACGGGTCTGGCGATCACGCTGAAACACTTTTTTGCAAAAAAAGTAACTATACAATACCCTGAAGTCAAACGATATCTGGGGCCAGTTTTTCGCGGACGGCACATCCTGAAAAGAGATGAAGACGGGAAGGAAAGATGCACCGCATGCGGACTTTGTGCTGTGGCGTGTCCGGCGGAAGCTATTCAAATTGTTGCAGCTGAACGTGAAAAAGGAGAAGAGAACCTATACCGGGAAGAAAAGTATGCAGCGATATACGAGGTAAATATGCTTCGCTGTATCTTTTGCGGTTTATGTGAAGAAGCTTGTCCGAAACAGGCTGTATATTTGCGACATGATGAATTTATCCCTGTTTTCTCGGAGCGTGATCAGGTAATCTGGGGCAAGGATTTATTAGTTGAAGACATGAACAACCGCTACACCCGCGAAGCCTGGACAAAAGAGGAAGCAAAAGCTTTGGACACCAAAAGGGCTAATGGTGAGGTAACTAATGTTGTTCCCCGTGCTATTCCCTGATTTTTCTGACCATTTCCATTCGCAGTAATTAGTAATAATATGAATCCGTCGCTGTCATTTTTCTATTTTTTATCCTTCCTGACAATCCTCAGTGCATTGATGGTTATCCTTTCGCGTAACCCAATCCATAGTGTATTGTATCTGATCCTTACGTTTTTTACGCTTTCAGGACATTATATTTTATTAAACGCACAATTTCTGGCAGCGGTAAATATCATCGTTTATGCCGGTGCTATTATGGTCCTTTTCCTGTTTGTGATTATGTTCCTGAACATCAAACAGGATCATGAAGAGTCTAAAACCAATATTGCAAAGATTGCCGGTGCAATTGTGGGAGGAACCGTTTTTGTTATTCTTTTCGGAGCTTATCGCAAGAGTGTTGTTCCGTCTTACGATCCTAACCAGTTTGATTCACAGGTAGGGATGATCGAAAACCTGGGTAAGATGCTTTTCCGCGATTATCTGCTTCCTTTCGAGCTGGCTTCAATCCTGTTGCTGGTAGCAATGGTTGGTGCGGTTATGCTTGGAAAAAGAGAAATTGGAGAACGACATTTTTAAAAAACAAAGTATAGTATAAGAAAGCGACTTCTAACAGAGCCGCTTTTTTCATGCCCATAAGTCATTAAAAGATATTACCAGGAAATTTATTTATATCAAAAAAGGAGCCGCTCTTATCGAACGACTCCTTCCAAAAATATTTATATCGATAGCTTTATTCTACTTCTGCATAAGCCTCAACAGGAATACACGAACAGATCAGGTTACGATCTCCGTAGGCACTATCGACACGGCTTACACTTGGCCAGAATTTGTTGAACCGCAAATGAGGCAATGGGAAAACAGCTTTTTCGCGGCTGTATGAACGATTCCAGTTTTCACTCATTACAACCCTTGAAGTATGGGGCGCATGTTTCAGTACATTATCTGTACGATCCGCAATGCCTTCCTGAACTTCACGAATTTCGTTACGGATTGCGATCATTGTATCACAGAACCGGTCCAGCTCAGCCTTTGACTCAGATTCAGTTGGTTCGATCATCAAAGTACCAGCAACCGGGAATGACAAAGTTGGTGCGTGGAAACCGTAATCCATCAGGCGTTTTGCAATATCTTCTGCTTCTACTCCAAATGCTTTGAAAGGGCGGCAATCCAGAATCATTTCGTGCGCGCAACGACCATTTGTTCCGGTATAAAGCACTTCATAATGACCATTGAGACGTTCCTTAATATAGTTGGCATTAAGGATTGCAAATTTTGTAGCATTTGTAAGACCATCACCACCCATCATTGAAATGTAAGCGTAAGAGATTGTCAGGATGCTTGCACTTCCGTAAGGTGCAGCTGAAACTGCTCCTGCTTCTCCGTTCTTAAGATGCTCAGGAAGGGTACTGAAATTTACGTGACCTGGTAAAAATGGCATCAGATGTTCTGCAACACCGATCGGACCCACACCCGGGCCACCCCCACCATGAGGAATACAAAATGTTTTGTGCAGATTAAGGTGACAAACATCCGCACCAATAGTTGCAGGGCTTGTCAGACCTACCTGTGCGTTCATATTCGCACCATCCATATAAACCTGTCCGCCATGTGAATGGATCATTTCACAGACTTCTATAATACTTTCTTCATAAACACCGTGCGTTGAAGGATAGGTTACCATCAGGCAGGAAAGTTCGTTGCTGTATTGCTCTGCTCTTGCTCTCAGATCGGCAACGTCTATATTTCCTCTTTCATCACATTTCGTAACAACCACCTTCATTCCAGCCATTACCGCAGAAGCCGGATTGGTACCATGTG
>Ga0265797_10000188_pt1 | contig 121052 bp, 131 predicted proteins | sample P2T30metagenome_FD_192433 | JGI IMG/M metagenome (GOLD analysis project Ga0265797, IMG submission 192433) | Plant litter microbial communities from East Loma Ridge, Irvine, California - P2 T30 | ecosystem: Environmental > Terrestrial > Plant litter > Unclassified | place: USA: California... | reverse complement strand
AAGCTGGTCCTTATCGCGGTCGCCCGGAAACTGCTGGTCCTCGCCAACAGCCTCGTCGCGCAAAATCGTCTTTGGTCACCACTGCCCGCTTGACCGGAAACACAGATGCTACTCAGGGTGAACGGGTGGGGGGTAATGTCGTGGGGTTTCAGGTCAGCGGCCCGTTCGAAACGGGGGGATTGAAGAGCGGCGTGCCGTCGGGGGTGTAGCGGACGGGCTGGACGCGGGTGTGGCGGTTGGGGTCGAACAGGGGATCGCCCTTGATCGCGTCATAATCGCGGGCGTGATAGACCAGCATGTCGCGGCCGCGTTCGTCGGTGGTGAAGCTGTTATGGCCCGGCCCGAAGATCTTGTGCGCAGGCGAGCTGGTCATGACCGGGGTCTGGCTCTTGGTCCATGCCTTGGGATCCATGATGTCGGCATCGTCGCGCGCGGTAAGCATGCCGAGGCAGTAGCGCGAATCGGTGGCGCTGGCGGAGTAGGTCAGGAACAGGCGGCCGTTGCGGGCGAGCAGGGCGGGGGCCTCGTTGACCTTGTAGCCGCGAATTTCCCAGTCGAGCGTCGGGACCGACAGGCGGGCGGGCTTGGCGGCGAGCGTCAGCGGGGTGGCGAGCGGGGCGAGATAGAGGTTGGAATTGGTCTCGATCCCCGGTTCGCGCTGCGCCCAGGACAGATAGCGCGTGCCGCGATGGACGAAGCTGGTGGAATCGAGGTTGAAGCTGTCCCACGGCGTCTGCAACTGGCCGAGCAAAGACCATTTGCCCGTCATCGGGTTGGGGCCGTCGCAGACGACCGCCCAGGTGCGGATGCGGAACACGTCTTCGCCGCCGCCGCTGGGGCCGGCGGCGAAATACATGATCCAGCGGCCGTCGATCCAGTGCAGTTCGGGCGCCCAGAGGAAGCCGGACAGCGGGCCGGATGCCAGATGCCGCCAGAGGATCGCTTCCTTCGCGGTGGACAGGCCGGCGATGGTGCGGGCGCGGCGCAGGACCAGACGGTCATATTCGGGCACCGACCCGGTCATATAATACCAGCCGTCGGTGTGGCGGAAGATCTGCGCATCGGCGCGCTGGCGGACCAGCGGATTGACGATGCCGGACGGCTTGGGGGGCGTGCGCGCCAGTGCGGGGAGCGCGGTGGTGAGGGCTGCACCGGCAAGGAACAGGCGGCGGGTGGGATCGGTCAAGGCGGCTCTCCTGCTTGGCGGGCGTTATTGTTCGGCGACGGGCCAGCCGTCCGCGCCCCAGCGCAGACGGGCGATCCGCAGCGTGGGACGCCCTTGTTCCTGACGGTCATAGGCGTGGTAGACGAGATAGTCGCTGCCATCGGCATCGCGCAGATGCCCGGCATGGCCGGGACCACGAAAGCGTTGTTTTTCCGGCAGATCGGCGCGGAGCAGGATGGTGCCACCGCCTTGCAGCATGGAACTGCCGTCCTTGCCGAGATAGGGGCCGGTGACGGCGCGCGACCGGCCGACGACGGTGTAATAGGTGCTGGCCGCACCCTTGCAGCAATAATCATAGGACGCGACCAGCCAGTACCAGCCGCCATGATCGATGAGGAAGGGCGCTTCCACCGGGGCGGGCGCGCCGATGGGCGCGGGGCGGCGGGCCATGGCGATCGGGGCCGCGCCGGGCTTGAGCGGCTTGCCGGTCGCGGGATTCAGCGCGAAGAGTTTGAGGCCGGACCAGAAGCTGCCCAGCGCCAGCCAGTGCCTGCCGTCACGATCGGCGAGGAAATTGGGGTCGATCGCGTTATAATCGTCGGAGCGTTGCGAGGCGACCACCTGCCCTTCGTCGCGCCAGCCATAATCGGCGCGGGCGGGATCGAGCGTGGGCGAGGTCAGCAGGCCGATCGCCGAGCGGTTGGAGCCGAAGGTGGAGACGGAATAATAGAGCCGGTAGCGCCCGCCGACATAGGAAATGTCCGGTGCCCACGCATTGGTGGCGCCGGGGATGGCGCGGGTCGCCCAGTCGGGCAGCGCGGCGAGCGGCGGGGCGGCTTTTTCCCAATGCACCAGATCACGCGAGATGCGGTGCGAGAGGATGCGATCCGGCCCGTCGCCGAGACCGGTGGAAAAGACATGATAGACGGCCCCTTCCCGGATCAGCACGGGATCATGCGTCGGGCTGATGTCCCCCTGAAGCTGCGCATTCAGCGTCGGGGCCTGTGCCGGCGATGCGGCGGGCGTCAGCCCCGCCGCCGCCATGAGCAGCCATGCGGCTGCGATCCGGGATCGGTTCATCCTGCGCTCTCCTGCCTTCAGAATTTCACGCGCGCGCCGACCTGCACCGTGCGGTCATAGGTGCGCGTGTCGCGGGGGGAATCGGAATAGGCGCCGGTCAGCGAGTTCAGCCCGCGGAAACGATCCTGATAAACGTCGTCGAGGATGTTGGTCGCATCGAAGGTGAGCGTCAGCCAGTCGGTGGGCGCATAGCTGGCCGAGAAATCCAGCCGGCTGACCGGATCGGCGAGGATGGTGCTCGCCTGCACGCCGCCCGAATTGTAGCTGTCGACATAGCTGGAGCGCCAATTGTAGGCGAGCCGCGCGGACACGCCATATTTCTCGTAGATGGCGACCGCATTATAGGCCCAGTGCGAGACGTTGACGATGCGCTGCCGCCCGCCGTTGATCGGATCGTCGGTCCGGCCGTTCATATAGGTGCCGTTCAACTGCACGCCGAAGCCGCTGAGCGCGCCGGGCAGGAAATCGAAAAATTGCTGATAGGCGACCTCGGCCCCGGTCAGGAAACCATCGCCGGCATTGCGCGGGCGGCTGACCAGATAGGAGCCGCCGAACTGCTCGGGCTGCGAATAGGTCTGAATGTAGCCGGACAGGTCGCGGTAGAAACCCGATGCCGTGATCGACGTGCTGCGCGCGATATACCATTCGAGCGAGGCGTCGTAAGCGGTCGACTTGATCGGTTTCAGGTCCGGATTGCCGCCGCTGCCGGTGCCGATATATTGCTGCGTGCCGGTCTGCCCGCTGGGGACGAGCGTGATGAGCGGATTGAGCGCGGCGAATTCGGGTCGGGTGAAGGTCTTGCCGGCGGCGAGGCGCAGATAGAGATTGTCGGTCAGCCCGACGCGGGCGTTGATGCTGGGCAGGACGTTCAGGTAATTCTGGCGGCTGGTGACGTTGTTGCCGCGCAATTGCTCCACCGTGTTCACGATGCGCGCGCCGATGACGCCATCGACCGGCATGGAGCCGAGATCGAAGCGATAGCCCGCCTGCCCATAGACGGCATAGGTATCCTCGCCGTTGAAGAAAGCGAGGTTCGGTTCATAGGGGCGGGGGCCGGTCGGCAGGCCGAACAAAGTGCGGATCTGGTCGGTATTGTTCAGCAGGAAGCCGGTATCGGCGGTGACGAAGCGATCGATGCCGAGCGCGCCCTTGACCAGCCCGCCGGACGACAGCCCCGCAAAGCCCGGGATCGACGTCAGCGGTGCGCCGGCCGTGGTCGGGAAGGGGAGCGGGATCGAGGCGGTCGCCTGCGAATTGACGGTGCGGTGGGTGTAGCGCGTGCCGATCTTCAGCGACTGGATGAAAGCGCTGTCGGGCTTGATCGTCAAATCGTTGCGCCACGCGATCTGTTCGCTGGTGTCGCGGCTGTTATTGTCGAACAGGGTGCGGATGGTGAAATTGGCGGGATCGGTGAGATCGACACCGCCGAGCGCGACGCGCGGCGTGCCGCCGACATCATAGTCGACATCGAAGCGGGGTGTGTTGAAAGAGGTATCGAGGATGGCGTTGCGGCCGGGTACCTTGCTATAATTATAGGTGACTTCGGTGTTGAGCACGGCCTGCCCCAACGTCCATTTCGCGCCGCCGACCGCCTGATAATTGTCGGTGCGTTCGACATAGGCCTGCTTGCTGGTGAGCGTGTAGGCGTCGGTCGTGCTGCTGCTGGTGGCGAGACCTGGATAATCGGGGTTGGCGATGACCTGCGTGATATTCCCGGCCTTGGGCAGGCCGATGAAGAAATCGACCGAGCGCTGGTTTTCGTAGCGCGTGAAGACGCCGTCGACATAGATTTCGAGGTTGGACGCGGGCCGCCACTGGAAGGAGGCGTTGAGCGCGGAGCGTTTGCGGTTGCCGTTGGTGTAAAGGCCGCCGACCGTATCGGGCGTGGCGATCGGGGTGCCGGACGATACGAAATCGAACGCGGTCTGATCCTGATATTGGCGTTTATTGTAGGAGGCGGCGAGCAGCAGGCCCATTTCGCCGATGCCGGTGTCCCAGCGCTGGCTGATAAGGCCCGAGCCGATATACCCCCATTTCTCGGACTGATCGCTGTAAACGGCGCGGCCGCTGCCGGCGATCTGGCCCTTGGCGAAATCGAACGGGCGGCGCAGGCGGACATCGATCAGGCCGGCGACGCCGCCTTCCACCAGATCGGGCGTGCTGGTCTTGTAGACATCGACGCCGGCGATGAGTTCGGCTGGAATATCCTGTAACGAGAAGCCGCGGCCGACGCCGGTAAAGGCCTCGCGCCCGTTGAGGACGGTGGCGACATTGGGCAGGCCGCGGATCAGCACGCCGGTCGCCTCGCCCGCGCCGCGCGTGACCTGCACGCCGGTCACGCGCTGGAGTGCGTCGGCGACGGTGTTATCCGGCAGTTTTCCAATATCTTCGGCAACGATGGAGTCGACGATCTGGGTGGCGTTGCGCTTGATCGACTGGGCGGAGGCAAGGCTGGCGCGGACGCCGGTGATGACGATCTCGTCTCCGCCATCCGCACTGGACGTGGGGGCGGGGGTCGTGCCGGCGGATGCTTCCTGCGTGACGGGGGTGGTGGACTGGACGCCGCCCGCGGCGGGGGTGCCGCTGGCATCCTGTGCGAAAGCGGGCATCGCGACCAGCGCCAGCGCCGCGACGGAGCAGGAGGCAAGCAGCGATTTGACGGGACGGTTCGACATAGATCCTCTCCACACGACCTTTATAGTCGCTTCATTTGTTGGACATAAGTCCGAAATTCCGGGCTGGCAATCGTGATCTTGGCGATGGGGGGAGCGGGAATTTGCGCGGGGTGCGTAGGCGGACGTTCTTGGCTAACTCTCGAAAAAGCCCGTATTACGGCATGTCTTGCAGTTCACCGTACTGCGGGTCCATGTGGGTCAAGCGGTGATGCCGTTCTTGTCCGACAAGTCTGCAAATAGAAATATGGTCGGGGCAGCGGGTGGTCGGTCGCCCTTCCTATGACCGGCATGTTTCCATAGGCTGCGGGATCGCCGACCCGATGGCACCCCATGGACAGGACAGGACCGCCCGATGCGCCACGCTATTTTCGCTCCGCTTGCGCTGCTGCTGGTGGCGGCGACGGGTCAGGATGCGCGGCGGGTGCATGAGGACGCCATCGTGCTGGACACGCATTTCGACACGCCGGTCAATCTGGGCCGGGAGGGCTGGAGCATCATGGACCGCCACAGTCAGGCGGAGAGCGGCGATCAGGTCGATTATCCGCGCATGGTGGAAGGCGGGATCGACGGCGGTTTCTTCGCGATCTTCACCGCGCAGGGACCGCGCACGCCGGACGGCGACCGGGAAGCGCGCGATGCCGCGCTGGTGCGCGCGGTGCAGATCCGCGAGATGGTGGCGCGGCACCCGGATGCGTTCCGGCTGGTGACGACATCGGCGGAGGCGCGGGCGGCGGTGGCGGCGAAGAAACGCTTCGTCTTCATGAGCATGGAAAATGGCTATCCGTTCGAGGCGGACCTTTCACTGATGCGCAGTTTCCAGCGGCTGGGCGTGACGATGATGAGTCCGGTCCATTTCAAGAATGACGATCTGGCCGACAGCGCGACCGATACGCCGGAGCATCAAGGGCTGAGCGACAAGGGCCGCGCCTTCGTGGCGGAAGCGAACCGGCTGGGTATCCTGATCGACCTCAGCCATGCGTCGGACGATGTGCTGCGGCAGACGCTGGCCTTGTCGAAAGCGCCGATCATCCTGTCGCATTCGGGCGTGCGCGCGATCTTCGATCATCCGCGCAACGTGGCCGATGCCGAATTGCGGATGCTGGCGGCGAAGGGCGGCGTGGTGCAGATCAACGCGTTCGACGGCTATATGATCGCGCGGCCGAAGATCCCGGAACGCGAGGCGGCGATCGCGGCGCTGATGGCGACGATGCCGAAGGGCGCGATGCCGGAGGCGGATCGCAAGGCGCTGATGGCGAAGCGCAAGGCGATCGATGCGCGCTGGCCACAGCCGCGCGCGACGTTCGACGATGTGATGAAGCATCTGGTGCACGCGATCGACGTGGCCGGGATCGATCATGTCGGGATCAGCGGCGATTTCGATGGCGGCGGCGGGGTGGAAGGGTTTGACGACATTACCGCCTTTCCCAAGATCACCGCGGCGCTGCTGGCGCGCGGCTATAGCGCGGCCGATGTCGCCAAGGTGTGGGGCGGGAATGCGCTGCGCGTGCTGGATGCGGCGCAGGCGCGGGCGGAGCCGGGGGTGCGGCCGGTGGTGCCGACTATTTCCTGAGTGCCGGTATTGGGGGTCGTTTTACGGAACGACGAGATCCGCATGACCTCATATCGACCTGTCCATTCCGAAGCCGCCAGCCTTCCGGCTTCTCGACTATGCTCGGGATGGACGGTGACCCCGAATGATTCGGGGTGATGTCATCCACCGTTCCTGTGCCCCGGTGCAGTCCGGGCCTTGGGGGAGGGGTTCCACCCAGGCCCCGGCCTGCGCCGGGGCACATTCACGCTTGGGGCACGTTGCCGCTGTCTGGTCATCCCGGCGGTTGCCGGGATGACGTTCGGACCCGATGTCAGAATTTCAGGCCGATGGTGGCGCTGACATTGCGGCCGGGGAAGGCGCGGGCGGTGTTGATGCCGCTGGCGGGCAGCGTGTCCGTTGCGACGCCCAGTTCGGTGATCGCCAGCGTGTTGAACAGATTCTGCGCATTGACCGACACGCGCAGCGCGGGCGTGAGATCGAACGACGCGAACGCGCCGGTCACCACATAGCCCGGCAGCTTCAGCCCATTGGCATCGGATGCGTAGGAGGAAGTGGTGCCGATGAAGTTCGCGCCGACGGTGAACCGGTCGAGCACGATCGAGGGTGTCGCCTGGAAGATGAGGTCGGCCTGACGGAAGGGGGTGTTGCCCTTCAGCTTGGGCGTCACTTCGCTTTCGACGATGCGGGCATGGGTATAGGTGGCGCCGCCGACCAGGTGGAAGACGCCGTAATCGACGCCGGCCTCCAGCTCGACCCCGTAGGAGCGGTAGCGGTTGTTGATCTGGCGCTGTTGCGGGAGGAAGATCTCGTTCGCTTCGGCCGTCGTCGCGCGGAAGGCGGTGACGTTGGCGAAGACGCCGCCGGACCGCACCTTCACCCCGGCTTCCTGCTGGTTGACGAAATTGACGGCGATCCGGTCGGCGATGCTGCCATCGTCGCGGATGCCGCCGCCGAACAGGACGCGATCCGCATTGAAGCGCGCGCCGCGGCTGACGCGGGCGAAGAAAGCGAGATTGGTCTGGATCTCGTAATTCGCGCCCAGCGACCAGGTGAAATAGCTCTTCCGGTAATCGACCGGTTTGGCATTTGCGAGGTTGACGACGGGGACGGTGCGCTCGGGCACCTGGATCACGCCGTCGCCATTGACGTCGACCACGCTCAACCCGTTATTGGTGGCGTAGCGGCCATCGGCGTTGGAGCTGTTCCAGCGTACGCTGCCGTCCAGATTCAGGCGGCCGGCCTTCCATGTCGCCGCCAGATAGGGGGCGTCGATCGTGTAATCGACATCATAATAACGCTGGCAGCAATTGCCGAACACCGGTTCGCCATAAGCGATCAGGCCGCCCTGCGTCACGGCCTGACCCGCAGCGTTGTAGACGTCGAGCAAAGCAGGGCGGTTGCCGCTGACTTCCTGCAAATAGCTGTTCCAGTGCCAGTCCATCTTGATCGATTGCGACGAGCGGAAATAGCCGAAGGTGAGCGAACCGGAACCGGCCGAGCCGGCATCGAATTCGCGCGCCAGCGTCAGGATGTTGGTGGCGTTGGTGAAATCTTCGAGGGTGGCGTTGAACAGCAGCGCGTTGGTGGCGAGGCCGTTGTCGTTGAGCGCGCCGGGATTGGCGATGGTCTGGCCGGCATTGGGGCCGTTGGCATAGCGCAACGTACCGCCGACGCCGCCGATCGACGTGGCGAAGGACGCCGCGGTCTGGACGTTCGCGGCATAGGGCGTGGTGAAGCCGCCCGAATTCTTGGCATAGTTGAACTTGTCGTCGATGTTCCAGCCGCCGCCGAGATCGAACGACACCTCGCCCCCGATGCCACGAACCTTGGTGCGGTAGCCATCGGCGACATCGGTGCGGATGCGCTGGCCGCGCGCGCCGATGGCGACGTCGCTGCGGAAATAGGGCGACTGGAGCGGATCCTTCTTCGGATCGAAGCCGGGCAGCGCGCTGAACTTCGGATCGCTGTTCGTGCCGGTGACGCGGATCGGCACCGGGATATAGGCGGGGGCGCGATCGTCGAGGAACTTGCCGGTCAGGCGGATGAAGCCGTTGAAGAAGTTGCGGGTGACATTGGCCTTGATCTGGCCGCCCTTCTCGGCGTTGTAGCCGATCTTCTTCACGCCATCGCCGATGCGATAGAAACCGCCGACATGGAAGGACCAGTCCTCGCCCAGCGGCGCGCCATAATCGGCGTCTATGCGCGTGCGGTCGAAATCGATGCCCTTGCTGAGCGCGATGGCGCCGCCGGCGGTCTTGCCGGTCTTGCTGAGGAAGTTGATGATCGCGCCCGGCGCGTTGCTGGTGAAGGTGGAGGCGGAGCCGCCGCGCACGACCTCGACCCGCTGCACATTATTGTCGGGGCGGACGAAGGCGTCGGCGGTGGCGAAGGAGATGTCGCCGAAATTGAGGACGGGCAGGCCGTCTTCCTGAAACTGCACGAATTTCGCGCCGCCGCTGGCGACGGGCAGGCCGCGCACCGCGATGTTGGCATTGCCTTCGCCACCCGAGGATTCGGAGCGGAGACCGGGGATGTTGCGGATCAGATCGGCGCTGCCGAGCGGGGCGGCCTGGGTGATCTGCGCCGCATCGAGCGCGCTGATCGAGATGCTGGTGGTCAGACGCCGTTCGGGGCGCGACGTGCCGGTCACGACGATATCGCCGGCCTGGCTGTCATCGGCGGGGGCAGCGGCGGTTCCGGCCTGTGCGGGTGCGGTCTGCGCCAGCGCGGCGGCGGGCAGAAGCGCGAGCGATGCGGCACCGGCGAACAGATATGAAGTCTTTTTCATCAACCCCTCCTTGTGCAGCCGGTGGACCCCGGCCTCTTATGCATGCGACGGATAAGCCAGCTTGCAAACGATTGCAACAATCGTTTGCAAGCTGGCGGCGGGGTGTTCGGTGACGGTCCATCGCACTGCGATCAGGCCGGATTCCGGGTCCGCTGTCGGTCGTGCAAGGCAAGTTGCCACATTTCGCCGAGAACGGGTTGGCCAAATTCGTGGTGGGTGGCTTCTTCCACCTGTTCGAAGCCGTGGCGGGCATAGATGCGGCGCGCGGTTTCCAGCACCGCCTGCGTCCAGAGGGTGAGGCGGGCATAGCCGCCGTCACGGGCGAAGGCGATGCAGGTGGTGACCAGCGCATCGCCGATGCCGCGCCCGCGCGCGAAGGGTTCGACATAGAGCAGCCGCAGCCGGGCGACGCCGTCCCCTTCGTCGGTCAGGAAGACCGATCCGGCCAGGACGCCGCCGACCTCCGCCACCCAGCATTGTTCGCGGCCGGGTTTGAAATCGCGCAGGAAGGCGGTGGTGACGGCGCTTTCGACGATTTCGAGACCGCGACCCCAGCCATGGCTTTCGGCATAGAGGATCGACTGGCGTGCGGCGATCATGCCGAGATCGCCGGTGCGGAACGGGTGGAGCGTGTAACCCTGCACCGACCCCGGATCGAGCAGCAGTTGGACGCGGGCCAGCGCCTGCACGAGATCGGCGCGTTCGACGGCCCCGAGCGGCGCGAGACGATGGGCGACGGCGGCGCGCTGGCGCGTGTCGATGGCGGCGAAGGCGGCGCGGCCGGCATCGGTCAGGCGGATCGGGCGGGCGCGGGCGTCGGCATCGTCCCGGTCGCGACGGATCCAGCCACGGCGGTCGAACCGGGCGAGGATCCGGCTGACATAGCCGGCGTCCATATCCATCGCCGCCTGCACTGCGCTGGCGGTGGCGGGTTCGCGCGTCGCGATCTCGAACAGCAAGCGGGCTTCGGGCAAACTCGCGTCGCTGCCGAGGAAGCGGGCGTCGAGCGCACCGATCAGGCGGGTGTAGAAGCGGTTGAAGGCGCGGACGGCGGCGATGCTGGTTTCCATGGCATCAGATGATGCGGTTTAGTTGACGGAGTCAACTAGCGTGGTCGCAGCGGATCCGTTGGTGACGGGCCTGCGATTGCGGGGCAGACTATGCGGACCATGATCGCGACTGTTTCCACTCCGCCCCGCCCGCCATCCGGCCGGTTCGATTCGCTCGACATGTTTCGCGGGCTGACGGTGTTCATGATGATCGTGGTCAACAGCGCGGAGGTGGGGCCGCTGCGCCATGCCGACTGGTTCGGGTTCACGATCGCGGATCTGGTGTTTCCATCCTTCCTGTTCGCGGTGGGCAATGCGATGGCCTTCGCGTTCCGGCGCGAGATGACGGACGCGGTTTTCCTGAAGCGCGTCGTGCGGCGGGGGGCGCTGATCTTCCTGCTGGGCGTGCTGCTCTACTGGTATCCGTTCGTCATGCCGCATCCGGATGGCGGCTGGACGGCCAAGCCCTTTGCGGAAACGCGGCTGACGGGCGTGCTGCAACGGATCGCGCTCTGTTACATGGCGGCGGCGGTGGCGGTGCGCTTCCTGACGCCGCGTGGGTTGCTGTGGCTGTCGGCGGTGTTGCTGCTGGGATATTGGGCGGTTCTGGTGGCGTTCGGCCCGGTGGGGGCAGCATTTTCGCGCGAGGGGAATGTCGGCAATCTGGTCGATCTCACGCTGATCGGGCGCGATCATCTCTATGTCTGGGATCATGGCTTCGATCCGGAAGGGGTGTTGGGCACCTTTCCGGCGATCGTCAATGTCATCGCGGGCTATCTGGTCGGTCGGTTCCTGCAACGGCATGGGCGGGACCGGGCGATGGTCGCGCGATTGGCGGCGGTGGGCGCTGCGCTGGTGGTCGCGGTTTTGCTGTGGTCGCCCTTCTTTCCGATCGCGAAGAAGTTGTGGACCGGATCCTTCGTGCTGCTGACGGTGGGGCTGGACATGCTGCTGCTGGCCGGGTTCGTGGCGTGGGTCGAGATTGGCGGTCATGCCCATGGCCGGCGCTTTCTGGGGGTGTTCGGGCGCAATCCGCTGGCCATCTACCTGTTTTCCGAACTCTTTATCGTGACGCTGAACCTGATCCCGATCGGTGGGCCGGCGGGTTTCTATGCGTGGATCGGCACGACGGTCTTTCAGGCGATCGCCCCCGGGCCGGCGGGGATCGTGCTGCGCGCGGTGGCCTATGCCCTGCTGTGCTGGGCGGTCGGATGGTGGCTGGACCGGCGCGGAGTCATCCTGAAGGTCTGACCGCCTTGCCAAGCCCGTGGCGGGCGATCAATGTCCGGCGACCGGGGCGGGAAATGCGGCGCGCATCCCCGACATCCGGACGGGGAGAGCGATGATGCCGGCCGATACGGGTGCCGAAATGCCGGACGCGCGCCGTGCGCTGATCGGCGAGCTGATTTCGGAGGCGATCGCCATCCTGATCGTGATGACGTTCGGTCTGTCGGTGGCCGCCATGTATACGCTGTATGATCCCAGCCCGTACAAGACGGCCTATTGGGGCGTGTGCATGACATGGGGGATGGCGGTGTCGATCGCGATCTATGTCACGGGTGCGGTATCGGGCACCCACGCCAATCCGGCGGTGACGCTGGCGCTGGCGCTGTATCGCGGCTTTCCGTGGAAGAAGGTGCTGCCTTATTGGGGCGCGCAACTGGTGGGCGCGTTTCTGGGCGCGGCGATCGTCTACGCGCTCTATTACAACGTGATCGACCATTATAACGCGGCGCAGGGGCTGACGCGCGCGGGCGGCGGTGCGGCCGGGGTGTTCTTCACCGCGCCGGGCATCGCGGTGACGCCGATGAAGGCGTTCGTCGACGAGATCATCCTGACGGCGTTTCTGGTGTTCGGCATCTTCGCGATCACTGACGAGTTCAACACCATGGCCCCGCAGGCGAATTTCGGCGCGATCGTGATCGGCCTGCTGGTCGCGGTGATCGGCGCATCGGCGGGCTATCTGGAAGGGTGGGCGATCAACCCGGCGCGCGATCTGGGGCCGCGCGGCTTTGCGTGGCTGATGGGGTGGGATGCCGCCGCCTTCCCCGGCACGGGGAATTACTGGTGGGTGCCGATTGCGGGGCCGCTGATCGGCGCGGTGATCGGCGGCGGGGCGCAGCATGGGCTGATCCGTCCCTTCCTGCCGCGGAACCGGCCGGTGGCGGGGCCGCAATGACGACAGGCCCGGAATGACGACAGGCAAGGAGTGCGACGCGTGACCGACACGATCATCTTGGCGATCGACCAGGGGACGACATCGACCCGGAGCATGACGTTCGGGACGGATGGCGCGCCGCGGCAGACGGTGCGCCGCGAATTTACCCAGCATTATCCCGGTCCCGGATGGGTGGAGCATGACCCCGAGGATATCTGGCGCGATACGGTGGCGACGCTCAAGGCGGCCGCAGGGGCGGATGGCGGGGCGATCGCCGCGATCGGGATCACCAATCAGCGCGAGACGGTAGTGGTGTGGGACCGGGCGACCGGCGAACCCGTGCACAATGCCATCGTCTGGCAGGACCGGCGGACGGCGGCGCATTGCGCGCAGCTGAAGGCGGACGGGTGCGAGGCGCTGGTGCGCGAACGGACCGGGCTGTTGCTCGACCCCTATTTTTCGGGGACCAAGCTGCAATGGATCCTCGACAATGTCGGCGGCGTGCGAGCGCGGGCGGAGCGCGGCGAACTGGCGTTCGGGACGATCGACTGCTTCCTGCTGTGGCGGCTGACGGGCGGGAAGGTCCATGCGACCGACGCCAGCAACGCATCGCGCACCCTGCTGTTCGATATCCACAAGGGCGCGTGGGATGCGGACATGCTGCGGATGCTGGACATCCCCGAAAGCCTGTTGCCCGTGGTGCGCGACAACAGCACGATCTTCGGCGAGACGACGCCCGACCTGCTGGGCAAGGCGATCCCGATCGGCGGGATGGCGGGCGACCAGCAGGCGGCGGTGGTGGGGCAGGCCTGTTTCCGGCGGGGCGACGCGAAATCCACCTATGGCACCGGCTGCTTCGTGCTGCTGAATACCGGGGACGAGGCGGTGACGAGCGGCAACGGGATGCTGACCACCATCGCCTATCAACTGGGCGGGCGGATCACCTATGCGCTGGAAGGCTCCATCTTCGTCGCGGGGGCGGCGGTGAAATGGCTGCGCGACGGGCTGGGCCTCATCACCCATGCGGCGGATACCGACGACATGGCGACGCGGCTGGCGGACAATGGCGGCGTCTATATGGTGCCGGCCTTCGTCGGGCTGGGCGCGCCGCATTGGGATCCGGATGCGCGGGCGTCGATCACCGGGCTGACCTTTGCCGCCACCGGATCGCATATCGCGCGCGCGGCGCTGGAATCGGTGGCCTACCAGACCGCCGATCTGGTGGACGCGATGGTGGCGGACGGCGCGCGCGACGCCCGGCAGATCCGCGTCGACGGCGGGATGGCGGCGAATGACTGGTTCTGCCAGTTTCTGGCGGACATGCTGGATACCGAAGTGGCGCGGCCCTCCAATATCGAGACGACGGCGGCGGGCGCGGCCTTCCTTGCGGGCATGGCGACGGGAATCTGGAACGGGCCGGACGAGATCGTCGCGGCATGGCAGGAGGACCGGACGTTCCGGCCGGCGATGAACGATGCCGCGCGCGCCGCGTTGAAGGCGGGGTGGCAGACGGCGCTCGGCCGGACGCGATCGCACCCCGCAGGATGAAGGACGGCCCCACGCCATGACGGAGATCGACGTCGACCTGCTCGTCATCGGCGGCGGGGTGAACGGCACCGGCATCGCGCGCGACGCGGCCGGGCGGGGCCTGCGCGTGCTGCTGGTGGAGCGGGACGATCTGGCGTCGCATACCTCCGCGTCCAGCACGAAGCTGATCCATGGCGGGCTGCGCTATCTGGAATATTATGAATTCCGGCTGGTGCGGGAGGCGTTGGCGGAGCGCGAGAAACTGATCGATGTCGCGCCGCATCTGATCCGGCCGATGCGGTTCGTGATGCCGCTGGCCAAGGGGATGCGGCCGGCCTGGCTGATCCGGATGGGGTTGTTCCTCTACGACCATATCGGCGGACGGACGCGGTTGCCGAAATCGAAGGGCGTGCGGCTGGACCGGACGGGCTGGGGCGCGGGGCTGAAGCCGATCCGCCATGGCTTCGTCTATTCGGACGGGTGGGTCGACGATGCGCGGCTGGTGGTGCTGAACGCGCTGGATGCCGCCGAGCGCGGGGCGGAGATCCGCACGCATACACGGTTCGACGGCGCGCGGCGGATGGGCGACCATTGGGTGGCGACGTTGGGCGACGGGCGGACGGTCACCGCGCGCGCGATCGTGAATACCGCCGGGCCGTGGGTGGGCAGGGTGCTGGCGGACATGCCGGAGGCGCAGGCGGAACGCGCGCCGCGGCTCATCAAGGGCAGCCATATCATCGTGTCGAAGCTGTTCGACGGCGACCATGCCTATATTTTGCAGAATCCGGACAAGCGGATCATCTTCGCCATACCCTATGAGGATGATTTCACGCTGATCGGGACGACGGACAAGCCCTATGACGGCGATCCGTCGCATCCGGTGATCGATGCGGATGAGACCGACTATCTGTGCGCGAGCATCAACCGCTATTTCACGCGGCAGATCGGCCCCGGCGATGTCGTCGGCAGCTATTCGGGCGTGCGCCCGCTCTATGATGACGGGGCGGAAAGCGCATCGGAAGTGACGCGCGATTATGTGCTGCGGCTCGGGACCAAGGATGCCCCGCAGATCCTGTCCGCCTTCGGCGGCAAGATCACCACCTATCGCCGCCTGTCCGAACATGCGCTGGAACAGCTTGCACCGTTCCTGCCGGCGATGCGCCGGCCGTGGACGGCGGATGCGCCCTTGCCGGGCGGCGACCTGCCCGGCGGCGATTTCGCGGCGTTCCTGACGGACGTGCGGACGCGCTGGCCGTTTCTGGATGCGGTGAATGCGACGCGGATGGCGCGCGCCTATGGGACGCGGATCGACCGGGTGCTGGGCGATGCGCGCGCGATCGACGATCTGGGGCAGGGGCTGTCGACGCGGGAGATCGACTATCTGGTCGATGTCGAATGGGCGCGGACGGCGGAGGACATATTGTGGCGGCGGACCAAGCTGGGGCTGCATGGCGGGGATGCGTTGCAGGCGGCGGTGACGGCCTATCTGGCGCAGCGGGGCGTGGGAATGGGTGTTGTAAATAAAAATACAACATGACTGTTTTTGGACGCGGCATCGGCGACTGCGATACACTGTGGATGTCGCGAATCCATTCCCACGAACGATGGCGGCACTTAGGGTCTGCTTATGGGATCAACGTCCCGAACGAGCAGAGGAGCCTGTCATGTCCAATACGCCCCAGCGCAGTCGCGCCGTGTTCTGTACCGAAGATTTCGCGCTGTTGAAGGAAGCGGTGGGCGAATATGTCCGCCAGATCCAGGACGAGCCGCGGTCGATGAAATTCTCCAACCTTTACCACCGGCTCAACCGGCTGGGGTAGAGCATGATGACATCTGGTTGATGCTATCCACCGCTCATCCTGAGTAGGGACTAAGCGTAGTCGAAGGCCCGTATCGAAGGACGGGTACAGTGCTTCGATACGCGTCCTCGATACGCCCTTTCAGGTCTACTCGGCCGCTACTCAGCATGAACGGATCCGGTTAAAGTCATCATGCTCTAGGCGCGATGCCACGGCACATGCCCCCATCGGCGCTGTGGTTTTTTGACAAAGGCAGGTCCGGAGCGCGTTTTTGCTGCGGTCCGGGCCTTCCTTGCATCTGGATCAATCGAGGAAGGGATTGATCGGCTGGATCGTGCCATCGGGATTGAAGAAGAGTTCGGTCATCTTCGTCGAGCGGAGATGGTTGCGGTTGGACAATTGGGTGTCGTGATAGAAGAGCCACCAGCGATTCTGGAACTGCACGATCGAGTGATGCGTGGTCCAGCCCTGCACCGGTGACAGGATGTGGCCGGTATAGCGGAACGGCCCCATCGGGCTGTCGCCCACCGCATAAGCGAGGAAGTGCGTGTCGCCGGTCGAGTAGGTGAAATAATATTTGCCGGCGCGCTTGAACATCCAGGCCGCCTCGAAGAAGCGCCGGTCATGATCGCCACCGAGGATCGGCTTGCCGGCCTCGTCCAGAATCACGACGTCGCGCGGCGGGCGGGCGAGCTGCTTCATGTCGGCACGGAGCGGCGCGATTTTGGGGGCGAGCGCGGGTTTGTCGTCCTGCCGCAAATCGGTGTCGCCGCCCTTGGGGTCGTAGCGGCCATTCTTCCAGCGCTGGAGCTGGCCACCCCAGATGCCGCCGAACATCAGATAGCTGGTGCCGTCATCATCGGTGAACACCGCCGGATCGATCGAATAGGCGCCCCGGATCGGCGTGGGTTCGGCCTTGAACGGGCCGATGGGAGATTTGGAGGTGGCGACGCCGATGCGGAACACCCCCGCTTTGTCGCGCGCGGGGATGTAGAGATAATAAGTCCCGTTGCGATAGGCGGCATCGGGCGCCCAGGTCTGTTTGGAAGCCCAGGGAATATCCTTCACATCGATCGCGACCGGGTGGACGGTGACGGGGCCGCCGACCCGGTCCATGCTGAGCACGCGGTAATCATGCATCGCATATTGATTGCCAAGATCGTCGTCCGGAATGCCGGCGTCGACATCATGGCTGGGATAGACATAGAGCTTGCCCCCGAAGACATGCGCCGACGGATCGGCGACGAAGATGTCGCGGACCAGCGGCTGTGCGCGATAGGCCTTGCCCTCCGGGCTGCGCGGGACGGGCGGGGCGGCGGGCTGCGCGATGGCGAGGCCGCCAGCGAGCAGCGCGGCGATCGTGACAAGACGGGCGGGGAGCGTGCGGTGCATTAGCGGGTCATCCTTCCTGTGTGCGATCTTCTGCGAGATCTGTCCCCCGTTCGAACGGGTCGGATAGCGCTATCATAAGGCGGGAGCAGGGTGATGCAATAAGAGGGTGGCGGGAAAGGCCAAGGATTTCGTGCAACCGTCTGGTAACCGCCATTTGCCGGAACCCGTGGTTCGGCTACCATCGATTGCTTATGGAAGCCTCGCCCCCCGTCCGATCGCCGCGCCGCCGCAATGGCAGCGCCCCCACCATCAGCGATGTGGCGAAGCGGGCGGGCGTTTCGCCGATGACCGTTTCACGCGTCATCAATGGCGAAAGCAATGTCCGCCCGGTGACGCGCGACGCGGTGAATGACGCGATTTCGGCGCTGAACTATGCGCCCAACCCCGCCGCGCGCAGCCTGGCGGGGGCGGGGCCGACGCGGATCGGCCTGCTTTACAGCAACCCCAGCGCCGGCTTTCTGAGCGAATTCCTGCTCGGCAGTCTCGATCAGGCGGCGCGCAGCGATATCCAGATCGTGGTCGAGAAATGCGAACTGGGCGAACATGAGATTGCGGTGACGCGCCATCTGATCGACGGCGGCATTGACGGGATCGTGCTGCCGCCGCCCTTGTGCGAGGCGGAAGCGGTGCTGCAGTTGCTGGCCGAGGCCGGCATTCCCACGGTTTCGGTGGCGAGCGGGCGGCCGGCGGCGGACATGCTGGCGGTGCGGATCGACGATCGGGCGGCGGCGCTGACGATGGTGCAGCATATCATGGCGCTGGGGCATCGGCGGATCGGGTTCATCGCCGGCAACCCCAATCTTTCCGCCAGCGCGCGGCGGCAGGCGGGCTATGCCGCGGCGTTGCGCGGGGCGGGGATCGAGGTCGATCCCGCGTTGATCGGGGAAGGGTTGTATACCTATCGATCCGGGCTGGACGCGGCGGAGCGGCTGCTCGATCTGACGGATCCGCCCACGGCGATTTTCGCCTCCAATGACGACATGGCGGCGGCGACCGTGGCGGTGGCGCATCGGCGCGGGCTGGACGTGCCGGGCGACCTGACGGTGTGCGGGTTCGACGACACGACGCTGTCGACCGCGATCTGGCCCGAACTGACCACCATCCACCAGCCGATCGCCGACATGGCGCGCTCTGCGGTGGAAATGCTGGTGTCCGCGATCCGCCAGCCACGGGGTGCGGACGCGCCCGTGCCGCATCGGTTGCTGGATTATACGCTGATTCGCCGACAATCCGACGCGGTGCCGCGCCGCCGCCCGCCGACGCAGCAGGCTTGACGCCGCCCCCGCAGATGATAGCGTTAACAGGTAGAAGATGGGCCGGCTGATCGGCATGGTAAAGGGGGAGGAAGCTTCGCGTGCAACGCCTGATGGTTCGCCTGTCCCGATCCCGCCGCCTTTGCGCCCGTGACGGCGCGTGGCTGGCCCGCTCTGCCCCGGTGACGGGGGTTCAAGACAGCATTTGGTGAGTCCGCCGGCGCTTCGCCTGCGTCCATGACGGATGCGGGCGGCGATGGCGGCGATCATGACCGGAAAGCCGTAAAACGGCAGGGAGAGGATGAATGACGGACGAGCGAGCGGGCAAGGCGGAGGCCATGGTGAATCATGGCTTCATCGCCGCCATCGTTGCGGTGGCGACGATCGGCGGGTTCATGTTCGGATATGATTCGGGCGTGATCAACGGCACGCAGAAGGGGCTTGAGGCCGCATTCGGGCTGGGTCGGCTGGGGATCGGCGTCAATGTCGGCGCGATTCTGGTCGGGTCGGCGGTGGGCGCGTTCGGCGCGGGGCGGCTGGCGGATGCGATCGGCCGGCGCAACGTGATGATGATCGCGGCCGGGCTGTTTCTGGTCAGCGCATTGCTGGCGGGGGCCGCGACGGGGTCGGCGGTGTTCATCTTCGCGCGGATCATCGGCGGGCTGGGCGTGGGCGCGGCGAGCGTCATCTCCCCCGTCTATATTTCCGAAGTGACGCCGGCGGCGATTCGCGGGCGCTTGTCCAGCGTGCAGCAGGTGATGATCATCAGCGGGCTGACCGGCGCGTTCGTCGCCAATTTCGCGCTGGCGCGCTATGCGGGCGGATCGACCGCTGATTTCTGGATGGGCTATCCGGCATGGCGCTGGATGTTCTGGCTGCAGGCGATCCCGGCGGCGATCTATTTCCTGGCGCTGACGGTCATTCCGGAAAGCCCGCGCTTTCTGGTCGCCAAGGGGCGCGAGGCGGAGGCGCATGTCGTGCTGACGCGGCTGTTCGGCACGGACGAGGCCGACCGCAAGGTGGTCGAGATCCGCAACTCGCTGGCGGCGGACCATCACAAGCCGAAGCTGAGCGATCTGGTCGACAAGACGACCGGGCGCATCCGGCCGATCCTGTGGGCGGGCATCGGGCTGGCGGTGTTCCAGCAGCTCGTCGGGATCAACGTGGTCTTCTATTATGGCGCGGTGCTGTGGGAAGCCGTGGGCTTCACCGAGGATAATGCGTTGCAGATCAACATCCTGTCGGGTGTGCTGTCGATCGCGGCCTGCCTGTTCACGATCGCGACGGTGGACCGGATCGGGCGCAAGCCGTTGCTGCTCGTCGGATCGGCGGGCATGGCGGTGACGCTGGCGGTGGTGGCCTATGCCTTTTCCACGGCGGTGACGGCGGCGGACGGATCGGTGTCGCTGCCCGGGCATAACGGGATGCTCGCTTTGGTCGCGGCCAATCTCTACGTGATCTTCTTCAACGCAAGCTGGGGCCCGGTGATGTGGGTGATGCTGGGCGAGATGTTCCCCAATCAGATTCGCGGTTCGGGACTGGCGGTGTCGGGTTTCGCGCAGTGGATCGCGAATGCGGCGATCTCGGTCAGCTTCCCGGCGCTCGCGCTGAAGCCGGGGCTGGCGATCACCTATACCGGCTATGCGATCTTCGCGGCTCTGTCCTTCTTCTTCGTGAAGGCGCTGGTCAACGAGACGCGCGGGCGCGAGCTGGAGGATATGGCGGGCTGATCCGCCGGCCGGTGCGGGATCGGCCCGCACCGGCGATGCGGTCAGGCGGCGAGGGCGATGGTCTTGCCGGGGGCGGTCGCGCGGGCGCGCGGGGCGAGGCCGGCGAGGAACTGGTCGGTGCTGGCGGCCCAGGTGAAGCGGCGGCCATAAGCCAGGCAGGCGGCCGGGTCCGCTGTCAATGCGCGATCGATGGCGTGATCCAGACAGGGATCGAGCGCGCCGATCCGGCGCGTGCCACCTTCCAGACCCATTCCGGCGGGGCCGATAATATCGAGCGGCCCCTGCACCGGATAGCCGGCGACGGGGGTGCCGCTGGCCAGCGCCTCGACCATCACCAGACCGAAGGTGTCGGTGCGGCTGGGGAAGACCAGCAGATCGGCGGCGCGATAGATCTCCGCCAGCGCCGCGCCATGCAGCGCGCCGAGGAAGATCGCATCGGGATGCGCCGCGCGCAGCATGTCGAGCGCGGGGCCATCGCCGACGACCAGCTTGGTGCCCGGTCGATCGAGCGTAAGGAATGCGCCAATATTCTTTTCCACCGCGACGCGGCCGACATGCAGCATCAGCGGGCGGGGCAGGCCGATGAGAAAATCCGGGACTGCGCCGTCCGGAGAGAAGAGCGAGAGATCGACGCCGCGCGACCAGCGATGCGTGCGCGTCAGGCCACGGCTCTGCAATTCCGCCTCCAGCCGCGCAGTGGCGGCGAACACTGCCGATGCCGGCCCGTGGAAGCGGCGCAGCAACGGCCAGAACCAGTCCGCCGGCAGGCGCGTGCGCAGCGCGACATAATCGGGGAAGCGCGTGTGAAAGGAGGTGGTGAAGGGCACGCCGCCATCCAGACACCAGCGCCGGGCCGCCCAGCCGATCGGGCCTTCGGTCGCGATATGGACCGCATCCGGATCGGCCGCGAACAGCCGCGCCGCCACGCCGCGCGCGCAGCCGAGCGCTAGCCGGATTTCGGGATAGCTGGGGCAGGGGACGGTGCGGAACAGGTCGGGCGTCAGCATCTGCACGTCATGCCCACGCGCGCGGAGTTCGGCCGCGGTGGTGCGCAGCGTGCGGACGACGCCGTTGACCTGCGGTTCCCACGCGTCGCTGGCCAGCGCGATCCTCATGCGGTCGCCACGACCGGCCGGCGCGCTTCGGCCCGGCGCGCGGAGAGGGCCGCGCGGGCATGTTCGTGCCAGTCGAGCACTTCCATGCGGCCATCGTCATGCTCGACCAACGCGGTGCAGCTTTCGACCCAGTCGCCGTCATTATAATAGGTCAGATCGCCGAACTGGCGGATTTCGGCGGTGTGGATATGGCCGCAGACCACGCCGTCCACGCCGCGATCGGCGGCGGCATGGGCGACCGTTTCCTCGAACCGGCTGATGAACTGGACCGCATTCTTGACGCGGCGCTTGGCATAGGTGGAAAGCGACCAGTAAGGCAGGTCCAGCCGGCGGCGAATGGCGTTGTAGACGCTGTTGGCCTTCAGCAGGAAAGTGTAGGCGGAGTCGCCTAGGAAGGCGAGCCATTTGGCGTAGAGCACGACCGCATCGAAGGCATCGCCATGGATGACGAGCAGGCGGCGGCCATCGGCGGTGACATGCACATCTTCCGGCAGCAATTCGACGCCGCCGAAATCCAGCCCGACATAATCGCGGAACGCCTCGTCATGATTGCCGGGCAGATAGACGACGCGCGTGCCGCGGGTCGCCATCTTCAGGATGCAGCGGACGACCTCGTTATGCGATTCCGGCCAGTACCAGCCCTTCTTGATCTGCCATCCGTCGACGATATCGCCGACCAGATAGAGCGTCTCGCATTCGATCGCGCGCAGGAAATCGAGCAGCAACACGGCGTTGCAGCCGGCGGTGCCAAGATGGAAATCGGAGATGAAGACGGTGCGGAAGCGCAGCTTGGACTGGCTGGCCTGCGGTTCCGCCGGCCCTTCCGCCGACAGCCATGCCGGCAGCGGAATGCGCGGGCGATTGCCGCCGCCATGACCCGGCTTTTCCGGCAATGGTGCGGATTTTGCGCTGACATCGTCGAACATGGTCGCCATGGCGTCCCCCCGTCGCTGCCGCCGGCCCCGTCGCCGTTGCGGTCGCCCTCCGTCTAATGCCGTTTCGCGTCGGGGCGGTTTCGGCTGCGTGACGATGTCGTCATCGGGATGCCGCCGGTCCTTCACGGATTCGCAACCATAAGGTCACGCTTCGTTGCCACCGTCGCGAGACGGCCGGTTTGCGGCCACGACGTCTGACAAGGTGCGAAGCAGATGGACAAGGCACTCGACAAGCGGGTCGTTGCAGCCGCCTATGACCGGTGGGCGCCGATCTACGACATGGTGTTCGGGCCGGTGTTCCGGCGCGGGCGGCGCGCGGCGATCGCGGCGGCGGAACAGACGGGCGGGCGCATATTGGAAGTGGGGGTCGGCACCGGCATCTCGCTGCCCCATTATGCCGCGACCAGCCAGTTGTTCGGCATCGATATTTCCGAAGAGATGCTGGAGCGCGCCCGCGCCCGCGTGCGGCAGCTCGGCCTTTCCAATGTCGAGGATATCCGCGTGATGGACGCGGAGGCGCTGGATTTCCCAGATGCGACGTTCGACGTGGTGGTCGCGCAATATGTCGTGACCGCCGTACCCAACCCCGAACGCGCGCTGGACGAATTTGTCCGCGTGGTGCGGCCGGGCGGGCTGATCGTGATCGCGACGCGGATCGGCGCGGAAGGCGGCCTGCGCGGCGGGATCGAGAAGGCGTTGATGCCCGTCACCAGCCGGCTGGGCTGGCGGACCGAATTCGCATGGGACCGCTATGCGCGCTGGGCGCGGGCGGCGGGGACGGTGGAACTGGTGGAACGGCGACCGCTGCCCCCGCTCGGCCATTTCGCCCTGCTCTGCTTCCGCAGGATCGACCTGCCCGTGGCCGCCGCCGCCTGACATTGAAAGGACGATCCGTGACCGGTTTCATAGCTTCGCTTCGTGAACAGCGCTGGGACGATCATCGCTATTATCATCATAGCCTCATCAACCAGGCGCTGCACTTCGTCAGCGCGACGACCTTTTTGTGCGCCTATGTCATCCTGTTCGTCGATCCCGCGCTGGCCAGCCTGCTCGGCTGGCTGGTAGCGATGACGGCGCGGCAGTCCGGGCATTTCTTCTTCGAACCGAAGGGGTACGACCATGTGAACGATGCGAGCCACGCGCATAAGGAAGCGATCAAGCTGGGCTATAATCTTTTCCGCAAATGGGTGCTGGTCGCCATCTGGGCGGCGACGCCGATCCCGCTGCTGATCGATCCGACCCTGTTCGGGCTGTTCGCGCCGCATGACGGGTTCGTGCAGTTTGCGCGGCATCTGGGGCTGGTGTGGCTGGGGCTAGCGGTGGCCGGGCTGCTGTTCCGGATGGTGCAACTGTTCGTGCAATATGACGTGCCGACCGGCGTGGTGTGGGTGACGAAGATCCTGACCGATCCGTTCAGCGATTTCTGCCTGTACCGGAAGGCGCCGATGCGGCTGATCCGGGGCGAGCGGATCGACGAGGGCCTGGTGGAGCAGGCGCGGGCTTGATGGGTGGGTTTGGGTGTAGGGCGAAAACGTGATGGCCCCACATCACCCCGTTCATGCTGAGTAGCGGCCGAGTAGTCCCGCAGGGACGTATCGAGGACGCGTATCGAAGCACGGCGCATGTCCTTCGATACGGGCCTTCGACAAGCTCAGTCCCTACTCAGGACGAACGGTGGGGGGTGGGGTTAAGCCCCGTGGCATTAGGTTTGTCAGGACGAACGGTAGATTGAGGTAAGCCTCGTGCCGTCGCGTTCGTCAGGATGAACGGTGGAGCGGGGTAAGCCTCGTGCCGTCACGGTCGTCGGGATGAACGGTGGGACGGCGTACCCCTCATGCCGCCACGCTTCGTCGCCCCAGCCGCGCGGCCAGCGTTTCGCGCAGGATGCGGCGGCGGACCTGTTTGTCGGTCATGCCGGGCGCGACCCACCACCAGCCGTCCGTCGCCATCGCCTGTGCCGCCGCCACGAACCGGTCGGCCACGGCGGCGAAGGCGGCATCGTCATAATCGAGGCTGAAGATCAGCCGGCCGGTGCCGACCCAACTGAGCGCCAGCCCTTCGGCGCGGAGATAATATTGCAGCATCCAGTTGTAGCGCGACGGCGCGGTGTAGAGCACCGTCCAGACCGTGCCCATATTGGCGACGCGCACCGGCACGTCCGCGGCCGCGAGCCGGGCATTGAGCGCGGCGGCGCGGGCATTCCAGCGTGCGTCCATGCCTTCATAGAGAGCGGCGACCGCCGGCGTTGCGATCCGGTCGAGAAAGGCCGCCATCGCGCCCATGACATAGGGATGCGCGTTGAAGGTGCCGCGCGCGAAGCAGATGTCGACCGGACGATCATCGCGATAACGCTGCATCAGGTCCGCACGGCCGCACAGCACGCCGACCGGCAGGCCGCCGCCCAGCGTCTTGCCATAGGTGATCATGTCCGGCCGCACGCCGAAATAGCCGGCCGCGCCATCGGGGGCGAGGCGGAAGCCCATGAACACCTCGTCGAAGATCAGCACGATGCCGCGCCGCGTGCAGACATCGCGCAGCCGGTGCAGCCAGGCGGTATAGGCCGCGCGATCAAACTGCGCGCGCCGCCCGCCCGCGACCAATGTGCCGTCCGACGGCGCGCCGGCATTGGGGTGCAGCGCCTGCAACGGATTGACCAGCACGCAGGCGATGTTGCGCCGCGTGGCCAGCACATGCAGCGTGCGCTCCGACATGTCCGCCAGCGTATAGGTGCCGTCCGCCGGGGTCGGATTGCCGATCCCCGGCTGCACATCGCCCCACCAGCCATGATAGGCGCCGCAGAAGCGCACCAGATGCGTGCGCCCGGTATGATAGCGCGCGAGCCGCACCGCCTGCATCACCGCTTCGGTGCCGGACATGTGGAAGGACACCTCGTCCAGCCCGGACAAGGCGCGCAGCCGGGCGACATTGCCTTGCATCACCGGGTGATAGGCCCCCAGCACCGGGCCGAGCGCCGCGACGCGTGCACTGCCGTCGGCGATGCAATCGCGGTAGAAGGCATAGCCGAACAGGTTGACGCCATAGGAGCCGGTCAGGTCATAATAGGCATTGCTGTCGAGATCGGTGATCTGCGGCCCGTCCGATGCGGACAGGAAGGCCCCGATCGGCAACTTTTCGCGGACGATGCGCGCAAACTGGAACGGCACGCGGTAGCGACTGGTGAAGCGCAGATCGGACAGCCCCTCCCGCAAGGTGGCGGTTTCGGCCAGCGTGACGGGGCAGGTGCTGCGGAAGCGGACCGACAGGCGTTCGAAACCGGCCTGCCGCGCGGCCACCACCGCATCGGGTGCATCGTCCGCGCGGAAGAAGCGCGCTTCGTCATAGTCGTAAAAGGGGATCTGCCCGGCGATCCGGCGGCCCATACGGGCATGGCCAGCCAGCGAGCGATGCTTGGCCCGCGACAATGCGAGCCGCGGCACGCCTTTCCACCAGGCAGTCCCGAGAAGGGCGCCGCCACCCATGAAGCTCAAAAGGGTCATATCCATGACCCGGTGCGCTACGACCCGATCGGGAAATGTTCATGACAGTCCGCCGCACGATCACGCGTTTCCTGATGCAGGAGGATCTGAACTTCCTGCTGACCAACCGTATTCCGCGCCGGATGGCGACCACGCTGATGGGGCGGGTGAGCAAGATCCGACAGCCGCTGGTCGCGCGTGTATCGATCGCGCTGTGGCGCTTCTTTTCGGATGTCGACCTGACCGATGCGGCGGAGACGCGGTTTCGCAGCCTGCACGACGGCTTCACCCGCGCGCTGCATCCCGGTGCGCGGCCGGCCGATCCCGATCCGGCGATCCTCGCCAGCCCATGCGACGCGATCGTGGGGGCGTGCGGGCGGATCGATGGCGAGATGCTGTTGCAGGTGAAGGGCTTTCCCTACGGCCTGACCGAATTGCTGGGCGATGCGGCGCTGGCGACGCCGTTTCGCAACGGCAGTTACGTCACCTTGCGGCTGACGGCGGGGATGTATCACCGCTTCCACGCGCCGCATGACGCGCAGGTGGAGGAGATCCGCTATCTGTCCGGCGATACATGGAATGTGAACCCGATCGCGCTGAAGCGGGTGGAGCGCTTATTCTGTCGCAACGAGCGGGCGGTGCTGCGGCTGACGCTGGCGGCGGGGGAATGGCCGCTGCTGCTGGTGCCGGTGGCGGCGATCCTGGTCGCGGGGATCCGGCTCCATTGCCTGGATACGGAGACATTGCTGCGCGAGGGCGGGGCGCGGCGCATCGACTGCGCAGTGCCCGTGGCCAAGGGGGCGGAGATGGGATGGTTCGAACATGGATCGACGATCCTGCTGTTCGCGCCGCCGGGGTTCGATCTGTGCGTGACGGAGGGGGAGCGGATCCGGGCGGGGGTTGCGTTGATGCGGTTGCCTTGAGCTGGCTTTCGGATCCGTTCGGTTCGAGAATCTCTGTACGATCCCCCCGCTTACCCTGAGTAGGGACTGAGCTTGCCGAAGGCCCGTATCGAAGGGCGGAACGGATGCTTCGATACGTGTCCTCGATACGCCCCTTGCGGGGCTACTCGGTCACTACTCAGCATAAGCGGTCATGGGAAAAGTCATTACGCCCATGCCCTCGACAGGCTCGAACCGAACGGTGCGGGCCGCTTATTTCCGGATCGCGGCGGCGTAGAGGGCGATGGCGGCGGCGTTGGAGACGTTGAGGCTTTCGACCTGATCGCTGATCGGCAGGCGGGCGAGCGTGTCGCAATGCGCTTCCGTATTGGCGCGCATCCCTTCGCCTTCCGAGCCGAGGACGAGCGCGAGCTTGCTGGTGCCGAGCGCGGTTTCCAGCGTCTGCGGGGCATCGCCGGTCAGGCCGATCCGCCAATAGCCCGCTTCTGCGATCTCATCGAGCGCGCGGGCGAGGTTGACGACACGGATCCATGGCAGCACTTCCAGCGCGCCCGAGGCGGACCGCGCGAGTGCGCCGGATTCGGGGGGGGAGTGCCGGTCCTGCGTAATCAGCCCGAGCGCGCCGAAGGCGACCGCCGACCGCATGACCGCGCCGACATTGTGCGGATCGGTCACCTGATCGAGAATCACCAGCGGGCGCTGATCGTCGCGCCCCAGATCGAGCAGATCGCCCAGCCAGATGTCGGGCAGCGGATCGACCTCGATCACCATGCCCTGATGCGGGGCATCGCCGGGGACGAGCCGGCCGAGATCCGGCCCCTGCGCGAAGGTGATGGGAATCGACTTGTCGATGTCCAGTCCGGCCAGCGCTTCCTGCGTGCCCCAGATGCGACGCACGTCGCGATTCGGGTTGGCGAGGGCGGCCAGCACCGGATGGCGGCCCCAGATACGGGGACGGCCGGGAGCCGCGGATGATGGTCGATGTCCTTTGCGCATGGCGGGGCCTTAGCGGGCCGGACGGGCTTTTGCCATCTGCTTGACGCGAATGATGCGAACGGGGCGTTGACAGCCCCGCCCCTATTCGCCATTGAGCCGCCTCCCGCAGGGACGCCCCGGGGACAGGTGGCCGAGTGGTTAAAGGCAGCAGACTGTAAATCTGCCCGTGCAAGCGTACGCTGGTTCGAATCCAGCCCTGTCCACCAGACCCCGATTTCAGGGGGATTTCACAACAGCTCAGGGCGTCTCACAAGGGCTGGAAACCCGTTGCTTTGTTGGGTTTTGCGCGGAATACGACGTCTCGCAATGTCTCACAGCCGCTCACTTCAGCTTTCGCATCTTGGGGGTATTCTGGGGGTATCGTCCCTCGGCCGTGGGGGTATCGGGTGCTGACCGATATCCAGTGCAAGGCGGCGGAGAAACGGGCGACTCCATACAAGCTCGCCGACAGCCAAGGACTTTTCCTGCTCGTCACGACGTCGGGCTTTCGATCTTGGCGGATGAAATACCGTTTCGAGAAAAAGGAAAAGCTGCTCACCTTTGGGCCGTACCCGCAGATCGGGTTAAAGGAAGCACGTCGGCTGGCCGAGGAAGCTCGCCGCGTGCTGCGAGCTGGACTGGATCCATCGACCGCAGGGAAATCCCTTTCCACGGAAACCGACCGATCTCGTCAATTCGAGACGATCGCCGGAGAGTGGCATCTGTTGCAGAAGGCGATCTGGTCGGAGAAGTATGCGGAGGACGTTCTCCGCAGCTTGGCGGACTATGTGTTCCCGACGATCGGCACGCTCGATATTGCAAAGGTCCGATCGGATCAGGTGCTCGCCATCGTGCGCGCGATCGAGGCCCGGCCCGCGATCGAGACGGCGCGGCGGGTGCGGCAGCGGATCTCGGCAATCTTCGGCTACGCGATCGCCAACAGCAAGGCGACCAGCGACCCGGCCGCGGTCATCGTCGGCGCATTGCAGCCGCTGATCAAAGGGCGCCAGCCGGCGCTGCTGACCATCGAGGAGGCGAGGGCGCTTCTGATTGCGGCCGAGGCCTCGATTGCGCATCCCATCACCAAACTCATGTCGCGGTTTATCGCGCTGACGGCCGTTCGGCCGGGCGTTGTTCGGTTTCTTCCGTGGGCCGAGCTCCTCGATCTGGATGGACCGGCACCGCTTTGGCATGTGCCGGCGGAACGGATGAAGCTGATCGTGGAGCGCAAGCAGAACGACCGGTACGACTTCCTCGTGCCGCTATCGCGGCAATCCGTCGAGGTGCTGACGGTCGCGCGCACGTTCAGCGCCAGGAGCAAGATCGTCTTCCCGAGCGAGCGCAACGTCCATCGGCCGATGAGCGAAAACGCGGTGGGCTATCTCTACAACCGTCTGCCGGAATATCGCGGCCGGCATGTGCCGCACGGATGGCGGTCGACTTTCTCGACCATCATGAACGGGCATGCGCAGGATCTCGACCGTCCCGCCGATCGCGCGATCATCGATCTGATGCTGGCGCATCTGCCGAGCGGGGTCGAAAGCAAGTACAACCGGGCGGCGTACATGCCGCGCCGGCGCGCGCTGGCGCAGGAATGGGCGGACATGCTGCTCGACGGTTTGCGTCCAGCCGAGGCGCTGTTGGAAGGCAAGCGCCGCTAGGCTTTCGGACGATGGGAGCGGCAGCATGACGGCGCGCTCCGTCTCCGAGATTGCTACCGGAGTGACAGCAAAAGCACGCCGGACTTTCCAGCCCGTGCGGCGCAACAGCTACAATGTCGGCGAACGGGAAGATCGCTTCTACCGGCCGATCCCCAGGAACGAGATCTTCGCACGCATGACTGCGGCGAAGTCCTACAACCGCAGCCACAAACAGCCAGGCAAGCGCAACGGTCCGCTCGGTCATATCGGCATCGAGATCCTCGAGACGCTCTATGCGATGGTCTGCCGCCGCACCGGCCGGCTGGATCCTGCGATCGCGACGATCGCCGAGCGGGTGAAGCGCGCACCCAGCGCTGTCTGCAAGGCACTGGCGGCGCTGAAGCAGCACGGCTTTCTGGATTGGATCAGGCGCACCGAACCGGTCGACAACCCCGGTCCGGGGCCGCAGATACGCCAGATCAGCAACGCCTACCGGCTCGATCTGCCGGCGAAGGCGCGCGCACTGGTCGCGCGTATGCGGGCCAAGGCTCCCGTGCCCATCGATGACGTCGATCGCCGTGCCGGCGACGCGGCCGAGCTGGAGCGAATGCTCGAAAGCCAGCCTCTACGCGAAGAGATGGCAATGCGTTTCGACGACCCGCGTTTGGCGGCGTCGTTCGCTCGCCTCGGCATGGCCGTCGATGGAACTAACGCGGTTCCTCTGAACGGCAAGAATCCATAATCGGTAGCATTGAAGAGAATGAGGAACGCCTTCGGCGTGCGCAGTTTGCTGGATCCAGTGCGAAAACCTTCCACCCTTGCCGCCGCGAGGTTTCCAGTCGTGCGGTCGACGGTGCGGCTACGCCGCCCCGAGGCTCCCCGGGGGAGCAAGCGAAATCCGAAGCGTCTCGGCCGTGACGTGAGATCTAGACCGAATGTTGCGACAGAGGCTTGGGACCGGTCCGTGCGGAGCGAAACAGGCGTTTCCCACGATCCATGCACCCAATGTCGCGAGGGCGTCTAAATCAGCCCGAGGGTGCAGTAATCCGCAGTACGGTCACCCCACGCCCTCACGTCAAAGAACCGCCCGCCGTGGGCTGCTTTCCAGGCCCTCCTGACGGGGCGAAACGGTGCAGTAAAAGCGACACGAAAAGCGGGCAGGCGAGGCGGGGGGAAAAGCGATCGATTTGGGGTCGCAGGTCCGGGGCGGCAGGGGGGTGGCGCCGGCCTGACTGGTCGGGCATGGTCGGCCGATGCCGCGCGGATCCCACCACGTCGAGATTGGTCAGCTTGACCATGACGGTCGCTCGCTAGGCTTGGTGCGCGACGATGGCGGCCGCTGGCAGTTGTCCGCGCCGCGCCGCGCGCGTCGGCTGATCGGGCAGCGGGTCAGGATCGAAGGCTTCCGCGTCGGCTTCGCAGAGTTGGACGTCAACAGGATCGAGCCGCTGGTGGCGGCTGGAGACACCAGCGCCGAACATCGCCGGATGAACCGCGCGCTAGTCGTCGGCGTGCTGCTGGTCGGGTTGCTTGGCTGGACCATGCTGGGATAGCCCCTTCCACTTGAAATGTTCTTATTATGTTCTCATATGGTCGGATGCGGATCCCGATCGAATCCCTCAAGATCAAGGCGCTGGCGGTGCTGGAAGATGCTGGTGCCCGCGTCGGTAGACAGCCTGTCGAGCCGGATCCCGGCCTGCGCCTGGCCCTCGCGTTTCTCTACGCGGTCAGCGACCGAGATCGTGCGCTGTTCGACGAGTTCTGGAGGGCCGTGATCGATCAGCCCGTCGGCCCGTCACCCGAAGCCCTAAGGGCGCAGCAAGCCACGGTGCCGCCGCTGAACGGCATCTACCGCGCGGTCGGGATCGTGCAGACCCCGGAAATCATCACGGCAATTGCGCGGCATCGGCGTCGGCAGGCGGAGAGACGGGTATGACCACGAATCGTGCGGACCGACCGGTGAAGCGCTACCGGTTGATGATGCTCAACAAGCCGATCGCGCCATGGCGACCGACCCTACAGGACGCGCAGGCCGACGCGATAGCGGCCGGGGTCGCCGATTGGGATCCGGAACGTCGCGTGCTGTTCGTCACGGTGCCGGCAGCGATCGTCATCGCCTCCGGTCCCCCGGTCCCGGCGCGACCGACGCCGCCACCTGAACCAGAAAAGCGATCATTCAGGCAGCGGCGACCGATGTCGCACGCGGCTGGAAGGTCACGGCCTGCATCGCAAATTGGTTGACCGCTTTCGCCCAAAGTCAGTCGCTCAGGTCGGCGTTCGCATCGCTCCAAAGCCAACGTTCGTTCATCGTACTACGCCACCCCGTCAATCAGCGCTCCGTGCAATGAACAGGCGGACGATGCATTGATTGCGTCGTCCTCCCTAAGCGGCTTATCCTCTGCGGCATCGTGAGAGAGGAAGAAGATGGCAACGGGCAAATCGCTAGAGGAAATCAAGGAGGAGCTCGTGGCGGCGCTCGCCCCGATGGAAGGCCTCGACAAACTGTTCATCATCACCGACGAGCGGACGAGTGCGCGGTATTGCGATTGCCACGTTCGCGGCAGCAAGTTTGTTGAGCTCGCAACCCCCGACGCGCCGCTCGATCCGGAAGAGCAGGGCGACTATCGCGCCAACCGCGACGTAGTCAGCAACGCCCCGGCTTTCGCGAAAATGAAGATCGACGCTAAGGCACGGCGTAGCTTTAGCGGGATCGTCGCAGAGTATTGGCACGAGAAGCCGACCGACAGACCGCTGCTGATCATCGGCGGTCAACATCGCTACCATGCCATTGCACAGGCATTGCAAGAAGGCGTCGACGAATGGCACGGCGTGAAGATTTATCTTGATCTGACGACCGAACAGCGGCTCGACGCTCAGCTAATATCCAACACCGTGATCGCGATATCGTCGGACCTCTTCGACCGCATGCATGAGACGGTGACCGGACCCCAGCTTCGCGAATGGTGTCAGTCAGTCGGTCTGCTCGACCCGGGCGAGGACTTTGCGGATCGAAAATCCCGCGGCGCTGTCACCGTGCAGACGGCCCGCACGTTCATTGCGAGCTACTACGCTGGCACGGAGGTCCCTGCCGTCGAATTCGACAGTAAGGAGACCTCGCCGCCGATCTTGGTAACGGGGCAGCACGACGTGGTGTGGGATGATGTAAAAGCTGCACAACCCAACCTTTGGACGGATACCGAATTGAAGCGTGCGGGTCAGGAATTTGCGCGTCTCGCCGTAGCCCAGCGGAAAGCGTTCGAAGGCAAGAAGCCGAAGCCGCCCGTGGATTATCCGGAAAAGGCTAGCAACATGGCCCTACTGACCGCCTGGGCATTCGTGGCGGGTGTTCTGCGCACGAACGCCGTACGCCTGCAACGGCACTATGCCCTTGCCGATGCCACCGGCCACGATCCATTGAACGTCAGCGCGCTCGTCAAAGGGCGTCACAAGTCTGACAGCGATCAATACCGCGGGCTTGGCTACCGCAATGATGCCAAAGAGCGTGGCCGGTTTGCCGAACTGTTCTTCCTGCAAGCGGAGGATGGGTCCGGGATCACCAAGGGGAACATCAACGTAGGGATCATGAAATATCACGCCAAGCAGGCTCAGCTTGAGGTCGAGAAGGAAAAAGCCAAAAACGCTCGCGCCAATGGATAGCATCGACACGTTTGCGTCGCTTTTACTCGAAGAGGCAAAGCGGTTTCTGGAGCTCGCCGGTGAGGCCAGCGAAGATGAGGGCGTGAACGCCAATCTTCACGCGGGCATGGTCCTGGCGTTCTGCGCGCTCGAGGCTCACGTCAACGCGGTATCTGATGAAATGGCACTTCAGAAAGGGCTGACAGCGCACGAAAAATCGATCCTGCTAGAGCGGGAGGTTCGCCTAGAAAATGGCCAGTTTAAACTGAATAGCGCGCTAAAGATGCACCGCCTAGAAGATCGTATTTTGTTCATGTTCGCGCGATTCACTAAGTCGACGCTCAATAAAGATACACCCTGGTGGACAAAGCTGAAGGCGTCTTTAAAGGTCCGCAACCAGATATCTCATCCTAAGGACGTCACGAAGCTGACAAAGCAGGATGTTGCGACAAGCATCCAAGCAATCGTCGACTGCCTAGACGCGCTCTATCAAGCTATCTACGGCAAGAGACTGCCAGCTGCAACAAGGGGACTTCAGTCAAAGTTAACGTTCTAACGATTTTGCAGAAGGGATTGAGGTCAGCGCTGAACGCTTCAGACGGCGATATGCAAGGCGCGTTGCTGCCGTTTCGCTTCAGATAGACAAAAGGCCGCTTACGCCATCTGCGCGCCTGAAAGCGGACTGGTCGGTTCCCACCAAACCCGGTCATTTAGGCTGCGGTGGCAGACGACGCCCGCTGTCGGAAGGCAACGGCCGGCAGGCCCAGCCAGTCGTTGATTTGCTCGAACGTCGGCTGCATCGGCTCGATTTCCAGCTCGAAGAACATGTCCGTCGCCTTCGCCGGATCGCCCAGCCCGCCGGCGTTCGTCGGGATGATCCCGAGCAGCGCCGGCGGCGTCCGGTGCGCGGCGAGAATGTCGTCGCGCGTGGTGTTCTTGATCCCCAGAAATTCGTCCTTCGCGCCCACTTCGGCGATCGGGATCAGCTTGACCCCGCCATCCTTGCCGCCTGCCTGATGGATCAGCAGGTTGCGGAAATTCCCCGGCCCCTTCGCATTCTTCAGCGCGGCCTTGATGCTATCGATCGCGCCGTCCGCGAAATCGCCCGTGGTGTGGAGGATGAACCCGGCGTGCGACCCGTTCAGATAATAGCGCCGGCGGAACAGCGTCGCATTCTCGTTGAGCAGGGCGGATTGTAACGCCGAGATATATTCCGGCAGGCCATAAATCTCCTGATTGATGTCGGGCTGCATCAACTGGAACATGCTGTCCGGACGATATGCGATCTCGTCCATCCCGCCGGGCACGAAGAAGAACGTGCCTGGCGTCACGCCCCGCCGGGTGAACTTCGCCAGCGAATGGTCCAGCCGCAGCGGCTGCCCCAGCATATTGTCGCGCCGCTCGACATACGCATTTCCGAAGATCAGGAAATCCTGAACGATCTTTTCGAACGTCGCCCGGTTCAGCCATCGGGACGGCACGAACGATGCCACCAGCAGCTTGCGCTTGAGGATGATCGCGCTCGAATGATGCGGCGACACGCGGTAGGTGCGCGCCAAGCCGTCCAGCGACAGCGGCGGCTCGTACCAGCGGCCATTATGCGGACATTCGATCAGGTCGAGCAGCTCGCGCCGGTTCAGCACCGGCTCCGGATCGCCGAAGGTGAACGCCTCCACCGCCTCGCGCCGGTCGTTGGCGACGATCGCGCCCCGCGCGGCTGACGCCGCCTCCGACCTGGACATCCGCCGGGCCGCTGCCGATCGCTTGCTCATCAGAAAATCTCCATCGTGCCACCGGGGGCCTGTTTGCCGTCGAGCGGCTCGTTCATGAGGATGTGCATCACGGCCCACGCCAGATCGGCATGGCCGTCACCACCGCTGCGCCCCGCCTTGAAGGTGATGTTGCGCCCGCTGGTGGTCAGCGTTTTCTTGATCGAGACGAAGGCGGACACGATGTCGAGCCAGCCGGCATCGAACTGCAACCGGCCGCGCTTGATCGTGTGCTGCGCCTTCATGATCATATGGCTCTTCACCTCGAGCGAATATTCGATCTTGCGCAGACCCTTGATCCCTGAATCCGGCTTGGCGAGGATCTGATAGACACCGGCCCCCACGCCGGTCGCATCGATCCCGAGATAGGTGCAGTTATAGCGGGACAGCATCACCTTGATGAATGTCGCCTGCTCGTCGAAATCGCCGCGGAGCTGGTGGCGCTCGAGCAGGCGAAACGGTTCATGCGGCCCGGCGGGCGCGGCGCAGATCACCAGCGCCGCATAATCGCCCTCGTCGCTTTCCTGCGGATCATAGCCCGCCCAGACCGCGCGGTCGCCATAAGGTCGTCGCGCCTCGCTGTCGACGTCCAGCCACTCGACCAGACTGTCCTTGCCGCACGCCAGCATGTCGTTGAACTTGAACGCGGACAGGCTGTCGTCGACGAACTGGCAGTCATAGAGATTGGCATAGACGTCGGGCGCATTGTCGCGGCGGATCTCGTCATGGTCGAACAGGTCGCACCCGCGCGCTTCCGCATCGGTCAGCGTGACGATCTGCCGCCAGCGATGATCGACGCACAATTGGCCGGCCTTCAGCGCGGCGTGGCTATGGTCGACTTTTTGATAGTCGGGCCGCTTCTTCTGATCCTCCCCGGTCCAGAAATCATAGGCTTCGTGCGCAATGCTCGACGGCGTCGAAAAATAGGTCTTCCGCCACTTCTTGTGGCTCGCCATCGCGGCGGCGACATTGTTGAGCTTCGTGAAATTATAGACCCAGAAAAATTCGTCGAAATAGAAATTGCCGTGATAACTTTGGGCGGTTTTCGAGTTGGTGCCGAGGAAATGCAGCTCGGCCGCCGGCTCGCCTTCGGCGATCAGGTCGCTGGTCAGGACGATCGGGTCGCCCTTGAGTTCAACGCCGACGCGCAGCGCGAACTGCACGATGTAATTTTTGAAGACATGGGCCTGCGCCTTGGAGGCGGACAGGAAGATCTGGTTGCGACCCGTCTCGATCGCGTCGATCAGTGCCTCGCGCGCGAAATACCAGGTCGCGCCGATCTGGCGCGACTTGAGGATGATCCGAGTCCGCAGCGACGACCTGGCGCGCCAGTCGGTCTGGTAACCGAACAGCTCTTCCTCGAACAATTCGCGCAGCTGCGCGGCCTGCTCAGCGGTGAAATGGTTGCGTCTCGCCTTCTTCTTCGGCGCGGCGTTGCGCTTGGCGACATTGTCGTTGAGGTCGCCCTCATGCCCGCCCTCGGCCGCGAACCGCCGCACGCGCGCCAGCGCGGTCACCTGCCGGCCCAGCGCGTCGAGCCGCTTATACTCTTCCGGTGTCCATTTCTGCTTGGACAGCAACGTCATATATTGCAGCTCGAGACTGTCCTCGAGCTTGCGGATCATGGGCGCTTCGTCCCATTTTTCCCGGATCTTCCAGCTTTCGACGGTCTTGGGGTTCAGCCCCAGCTCCTCGGCCGCCTGCGTCACGCTCCACCCGCGCCAGAACAGGCTGCGGGCCTGGCGGCGCGCATCGGCGGGCGCGGGTTGCGGGTGGGACTGGGCGATCATGGCGGCGGAACCTAGCCACGATCGCGAAGCCCATATCAGGGCGCGCTACGGTAGAGACGCACTCTACCCGACCAGCGCCTTGAGAAGCGACGGGGATCGGGGCCTTTTCGGCGCACCGAAGACCCTACGGGGTCCATCCGCCGACCGCCCCGAAGGAACCGCCCGCCATGGCCGTAAAGAAAAGCCAGTTCTTCCGCTGCTTCGTCGCAGGCAATACGATCAGCGACGGACGCCAGATCACGCCGGAGATGATCGACGAGGTGGTCTCGACGTTCAACGTCGCCACCTATGCGCCGCGCATCAATATCGAGCATATTGCCGGCTACAGCCCCGAGCCGCCCTTCAACGGCTATGGCACGGTCACCGCCGTCAAGGCGCAGGTCGATGACATCACGATCAACGGCAAGGTCGAGAAGCGCAAGGCGCTCTATGCGCAGGTCGATGGCAATGCCCAGCTGGTGCAGCTCGCGGCCAATGATCAGAAGCCGTTCCCGTCCGTCGAGCTGACCCCGTCCTATGCGGGTTGCGGCAAGGTCGGCCTGATCGGTCTCGCCTTCACCGACACGCCGGCGAGCATCGGCACGCAGGCGCTGCAATTTTCGCGCACGTCACCCGGCACCCTGTTCACCGCCGGTGCCGATCCGGTCGATTTCGGCTTTCAGACGGACCCGGCCGACCCCAGCGCCGGCGCATTCTCCGCGATGAAAGCCTTTTTCACGCAGATGATGGGCGGCGGCGCGACGCCCGTCACCACGCCGCCTGTTCCCGCGAACGCCAACCCGCCCGCAGCCGCGAACGACAATGAATTTGCGCGCCAGATGCGCGAGGGCCTCGGCCTGATCAACGCCAGCATCGTGGCGCTCGGCGAAAAGCAGGCGGCGGATATCGACGCGGTGCGCACCGAATTCGGAACGCTGAAAACGCGCATCGAACAGACCGACGCTTCCGGTTTCAGCCGCCCGCCCGCCACCGGCACGCTGACCGACGCGCAATACGCCACCGACTGCTGATCCCGGCGACCGTTCGCCGCCTCCCCAATTCCCCGTTTCCGGAGCCTCTCCATGCAGAACAACACCCGCGTCGTCTTCAATCATTATATCGGCGAAATCGCGAAGCTGAACGGCCTCGGAAACGACTTCACCGCGGTTCCCGGCCAGTTGATGCAGTTCGCGGTCTCGCCCGTTATCGAACAGAAGTTGCAGGCCAGGCTGGCGTTGCAGAGCGACTTCATGTCGCGGATCAACATCGTTCCCGTCCCCGCCCAGCAGGGCGCGCGCGTCGGCGTCGGGATCAACCGTTCGCTCGCCAGCCGCACCAACCGGGCGCTGAACAACCGCCGGACGCCCACCGATCCGACCGGCAGCGACGCGATCGACCAGTATTTCTGCAAGAAGACCGATTACGACTATGCGTGGAGCTATGGCCTGCTCGATGCCTGGGCGCATCGTCCGGAGTTCCAGCAGCTCTGCCGCGATGCCGTCATCATGCAGAAGGCGGCGGACGTCATCACCATTGGGTTCAACGGCGTCAATGCGGCGCTCCAGACCGATCGCAATGCGTTCCCGCTGTTGCAGGACGTTAATTGGGGCTGGCTCTACAAGCTGCGCACCTATGCCGGCGCGCGCGTCATGACGCACGGGACCAAGGACAATCTCAAAATCTATGTCGCGGACAGCGGCACGGCCGATTATGCGAATCTCGACGCGCTGGTGTTCGACGCGATCCATAATCTGCTCGCCGAACAATTCCGGACCGCGACCGATCTGGTCGTGATCGTCGGCAGCGATCTGGTGCAGGACAAATATTTCAAGATCATCAGCGCCGCCGGCGACAAGGCGACCGAGCAGGTCGCGCGCGATGTGATCTTGTCGAGCCGTCAGCTCGGCGGCAAACCGACGATGCAGGTGCCGTTCTTCCCAGCCAACGCCATCCTGATCACCAGCCTCAAGAACCTGTCTTATTACTGGCAGATCGGATCGGCGCGCCGCCATGTGAAGGAAGAGCCGGCGCTCGACCAGATCGAGAATTATGAAAGCATCAATGACGCCTTCATGATCGAGGAATATGGCAAGGCCTGCCTGATCGAAAATATCCAGCTGTCGCCGAAGGTCTGATCGTGAGTCCGGCCCGCCAGCACCGCGAACGCGTCGCCGCCCTCCTTGCCGGGGCGGCGGGCGAACCCGTCATCCTCGGCCTCGACCTGTCGAGCGCCGAGGATATGACGGGGATCCTCATCCAGAACGATCATTCGCCGGCGCAGCTCCACCGCGTCCTGCACGCCGCCGCGGAAGCGGTGGACATGTCGGAAAGCAGCGAGGGCGACCCGCTGGCGCGACCGCCGGCGAACGGGATCGAAGCGCAGATGCGCCTGCGCCTGCGCCACGATCTGCGCCGGCTGAAGGAGGTCGCCTCGATCGAACGCCGCGCCGAGATCAAGCGCGACGAACTGCTGCCCGAATATGCGACATGGATCGAAGGGATCCTCACCGCAGCCGAGGACAGCGATCATGCGGTGACGGGCGAAGTGCTGCCCGTCGTGATGATCTGGCGGATCGATGCCGGCGATTATGCGGGGGCGCTTCCGCTCGCCGAATATGTCCTGCGTCACGATATCCCGCTCCCCGCGCGCTATGCGCGTTCGGCCCCGGCGCTGATCGCCGAGGATATCGCTGAGGCGGCATTGAAGGCACAGGCGGCGGACAAGCCTTTCCCGCTCGAAATCCTCGAGCGCGTCGACGAACTGACCGGCCATGCCGACATGCATGACGAGATCCGCGCCAAGCTCATGAAGGCGATCGGCGTCGAGATCCTCCGCCAGTCCGACACGCTGGACGCCGCCGGCCCCGAATATCGGGCCATGGCCGAACGCGCCTTGCACCCGCTCCGGCGTGCGCAGGAGCTGCACGACCGCAGTGGCGTGAAGGGTCATGTCAAGCGCCTCGAAAAGGCGCTTGCGGTAACCGCCCCCGTCTTTCCGCCGGCCCCGCCGGCACCCGAACACACGGCCCCACCGGCCGCTTGAACCAGCTCGCCCCCCCGGCGCTCGGGGGCGGATCGCACGATGCGGGAGGAGGCTTCGGCCTTGAGGGCCGCAACCGTCCCGATCCCCACCCCCGTATGATTTCAGGACCGATCCCATGACCGTCGTCACTGCCGCCCTCTTGTTGCTGTTCCTGATACTGTCGGCCGTGCAGGTCGTCGGCGTCGCCACCGTCCTCTGCGCGGGCGGCATCGATGTCCCGGCGGACCGGCGCGTTGCTGCGCACTGCACGGCGGTCGCCGGCATCGTCATCGGCCTTGGCCTGTTCGTTCTCGCCGGTGACCGTCTCGGCGCGATCCTGTTCGGATGACCAGCTTCGTCTACACGGGCGACGCGACGAGCGATATCGCGACATCGGTGGTGCCACCGCCGGCGGTGACCGTCGACGTCCCGATCGTCAATGACGGCTGGCTCCCCGACATCGATCTGACAACCCTGCGCCGCGAGATCCGCGTGCGCGAGTCCGTCACCCCGGAGCGCCTGCGCGCAGCGGCGCTGGGCGCGGCGATCACCGTCGGCAACGATTTGATCGCATGGCAGGCCGCGCGAACCGCCGAAGGCCATCCCTCGCTTGCGGCGATCCCCGCGCCCATGCTCGACGGGCGCAGCCGCAACGTCATCCTCTACGCCCGTGCCATCGCCTGCTTCGCCAAGGCCGAACTGGTCGAGCGCTACCGCGACATCGACACCACCGCCGGCGGCGACCGCAAGGCCGATGCGCTCGACCAGACCCCTGACGATCTGCGCCGCGACGGACGCCACGCGATCCGCGATCTGGTCGGCCGGGGCCGCACGACGGTCGAACTGATCTGATGGCCGACGACGTCATCCATGCGCGCCAGGGCGACACGCTCGACGAACTGGTCTGGCGCGAACGCGGCCTCGGCCCCGCCAATCTCGGCGCGCTGCTCGATGCCAACCCCGGCGTCGCGCAGCTCGGGGCCATCCTGCCGATCGGCACCGCCATCCGGATCCCCGCATCCGCCCCCGCCGCCGCGATCCGCGACGTCGTGAACCTCTGGGACTGACATCATGGCCACGCCCTTCCTCACCGACATCGCCGACGCCCTGAAAGCGGCCTGTTCGGCGCTCGCGCCGGCCGCGCTCGGTTCGCTGGTCGCCCAGCTCTACGAGCGCGGGATGGACTGGCGCGACCGCATGATCGCCTATGTCGTCGGGATCCTCGTCTCTTATTATGTCACGCTCGGCCTGACCTCGTGGCTGCATTTCGATCAGTTCGTATCGCAGTCGGTCGGCTTCGTGCTGGCCATGATCGCCTACAAGGCCGCGCCCAAATTCGCCGCCGCCCTGATCGACGCGATCGTCTCCCTCCCCACCGTCGTGCGCGACTGGTTCGCCAAGAAGAAGGACGCGGCCTGATGTCCGTCGCTTGGATGAACCCGAAGGCGATCACCGCCATCACGATCCACTGCGCGGCCACCCCGCGCGGGCGCGACGTGAAGGCCGCGACCATCTCCAAATGGGACACGGCCAGGTTCGGCCAGGTCAGCTATCACTATGTGATCGAGATTGACGGCAAGGTCGTGCAGACGCTGCGCCACGATCAGCGCGGCGCGCATGTCGCCAAGAATAACACCGGCAATATCAGCATCTGCTATGTCGGCGGCGTCGAGGCGGACGCGAAGACGCCCGCCGACACGCGCACTGGCCCCCAGCGTGAATCGATGGCGCTGCTGTTGCAGGCGCTGCGGGTCCAGTTCCCCAGGGCGCGGATCCTCGGTCACCGCGACTGGTCGCCCGATGCGAACGGCAACGGCAAGATCGACAAATTCGAATGGCTGAAAAGCTGCCCCTGTTTCGAGGTGGCAGACATGGTCCGGGATCTGGGGCTGTGAAGCGGCTGATGAAGCTGGCGCTGGGCACGGTGACCGGTCACGGCCGGTGGCTGCTGCTGCTCGCGGTCGCCGCTGTCGCCGCCGCGCTCTACGCTTGGGGGGCGGAGGGCCACGCCGATCGCGATCATCTGCTCGGCTGGGCCGAACGCACCTGCGCGGCGACGTCGGCGGCATTTCCCGCCAGCTCGGCCGAGCCGGTTCCGCCCGCCAAGAAGGCCACCGTTTTCCCACGCGGTGCGCGGTGCGAGGCGGAGATCCGGGCGCTGGTCGCCTTCCGCCGCGACGCCGCCGAATCGACCGCGAAGCTGCTCGCGGACGCCATCGCCGAACAGGACGTCAAGCGGTCGCACGATGTCGCGTCCGCTGCCCGCGCCGCGCGCGATGCACGCGCCGCCGCCAACATCATGGAGAATGCCAATGCGCATGTCGGTCCGGACGATCGCGTGGGTCGCGACTGGTTTGATGCTCTCAATCGTGCCGGCGGGCTGCATGACCCGGCCCGCTAATCTGCCGCGCCCGCCGGTCGCGGTTGCGGTCGCCACCCCGACGCGCCCGTCGGCCGAGCTGCTGGCCTGCCCGGTGGCACCCGCCGGCTTCCCGCGTGGCGAGACCGCCACCATGCCAGCCGCCACCCGCTTCGCCGCGATCCGCTTAGCCTCCGCCTATGCCGCGGTCGCCAGTCAGCTCCGCCGCCTGATCGACTGGAACGATCCCACCGCCTGCGCCGGCGTCCCCCTCTCTCTCGCGAAAGACTGAACCCCATGGCCTATATGCACGGGATCCAGGTGATCGAAATCGGTGGCACCGCCGCCATCGTCGCTCCGGTCGACAGCGTCGCGCCGATCATCACCTCGCCGCTCACCGCCACCACGCGCGAAAATACCGTATGGTCGATGACCCTGCTGGCGGACGAAAATGTCAGCTTCGCCAAGCGCACCGGCGCGGACAGCGCGGCCTTCACGCTGGCGGGCGCGACCCTGTCGCTGCCAGCGCAGGACTATGAGGGCGGCAAGACCGCCTTGGTCTGCAACCTCGTCGCCATGGACAGCGCCGGCAACGTCACCAACTTCGCGGTGACCGTCACCGTGACCAACGTGGACGAAATCGCGCCGCTGATCACGTCGGCGCCGACCGCGACGATCGCCGCCTCGACCGGCTATGCGATGACCCTCACCGCCAATGAGGCGGTGTCCTTCGAGAAGCGCAGCGGCGCGGACGGCGACCTGTTCGGGCTGGCCGGCACCACGCTCACGCTGCCCGCGCAGGTCTATAATGCCGGCAAGGCCACCTTCACCGTCAACCTGCGCGCCATCGACGGGGCGGGAAATCCCACCCTGTTCACCCATGTCGTGACGATCGCCGCGCCCGCGACTGGCCCCCCGCTGATCATGGCGCTGGCAGCCAGCAAGGGCCTGTATCCCGGCCAGACGTCGGGCGGCTTTTTCACGGACGGCGTCGAGACGAGCGAAACCACGCAGGCGCAATTCCGCGTCGGACCCGACCCGATCCCGGCCGGCACCATGCGGTTCGTCTACGTCAATTCCATTAACCGCCCGCCGGAAGTGTCCGGCGCGAACCCGGTCCGCACCAAGGCTGGCCTGCGCCTCGGCAACACCTCGGCCACGCCATCGCTCGGCACCTCCGCGCTCATCACCGTCGCGGTCGATGGCCTTGGGGTCATCACCCCGCCAAACCAGCCGGACGTGGCGGCGCAAACCTCCATCTTCGCGCGCTCTTATTGTGAGGTCGACGCCGGCGGCAAGTGGCCACTCGGCCGCCCGCTGCTCAATGTCCGGAGCAATCCCGGCAATGTGGCGAACACCGAGTTCGGGGAAGGATCGAACCGTAAAACCTTCGGGTTTAACGGGGACCAATTCTCCGGCGTCTACAAGCCGGCGAACCCGAACAGCGATCAGACCGGCGACACGATCGACCTGACGGCTTCCAATTCGGCAGGGTTCGGCTGGTGCCCCTCGGCGGTACTCGGCATGGTGCCGGCGACGTCCAAGCGGGGGCTGGCGATCACGGACAGCATCGGCGTAGGCAGCGGCGATAAGCCTGCATTCTATACTGATCGCGAAGCCGGCTTCATCAACCACACGTTCACGCGCCTGGCGATCCCCTACATCAATACGGGTGTTTCGTCTGACGGCACCTTGGGCTGGTTGAATGATCGCAGCCGGCGTGTGGCGTTCATCAATCTGTGTCGTCCGAACTTCGTCATTTCGGAAATTGGCACGAACGCGCTGGGGGCCGGTCAGACCTATGCCAATCTGGTCAACGGTCAGATGATCGCATGTTGGGTGACGATGAAAGCGCTCTGCGGCGGCAATATGCCCGTCTATCAGACCGCACTGACCCCCCGGACGAATGCCACCAACACTGCGCCAGCTTATGCCAACGATGCCACGACCCGTCAGGCATTCAACGCCTGGTGTCGTGACGGTGCGCCGCTGGACCCGGCGACGATGACGGCGCAGCCAATCGGAACCGCCGCCGGTGCAACCTGCGTTCGCATCGGCCATGCCAGCCATCCGCTGGTCGGGTTCATTGATACCGCCATCGACGTCGAGGATCTGTCGACCGGCCTGTGGAAGATCGCCGGCTACGGCGATGGCCTGCATCCGAGCCAAGAGGGGCACGCCTTCATCGCAGCGCAGGCACCGCTGATGAACTTCAATCCGCAAATTCAGCCTTACGCCGGATGAGCATCTGCCACGAATGCGGCGCGGTCCGCAGCGGCACCCATCGTCGCGGTCCGCTCACCGTCGTGTCCGATCCCCCCGCCGCCTACTGGCGGGGGGTCAGGATAAAGCTGTCGCCGCGCCAGATCGCGATGCTGGGGCTGATGGCGCAGCGTGGCGACGTGACGTCGCTCGGGCTGACGCTGGTCGGCACCGGCGAAGATACCAACCCCGAACAGTTGAAGGTGGCGATCTCCAACCTGCGCCGGCGGCTCCCCGAGGGGCTGACGATCGAAACCCTGCGTGGCTGGGGCTATGGCGTGAGGATCTCCGATGAATAAGCCCAAGGGCCTTCGCCGGCTGCTGCTCAAGACGGTCCCCGGTCTGGCGGACAACCCGGAGCGGCTGCAAATGTCGATCGAACGCGGCGCGATCGGGGCGCGCGCCGGCGCGTCGCTGTCGTTCGAATATCGCTACACACTGACCGTCACGCTGTTGTCGTTCGCCGGCAATGTGGACGCGGTCATGGTCCCGATCGTCGCATGGATCGCGGAGCAGCAACCGGATCTGCTCCGTCGCGCGGATGAGCAGCCTTTCACCTTCGAAACCGAGATCCAGGACGAAGAGTCCGCAGACGTCAGCATCGATATCGATCTGACCGAACGGGTCCGCGTGACCCCGCGCGACGCCGGCGGCTACGACGTTGTCCATCTCGACGACGACGCGCCCCAGCCGGATCGCTTCCCCGGCGTCTGCCGCCAGAATCTGTGGCAGCTCTTCCTGCGCGATGAACTGATCGCCGAAACTCGCGATCCCGCCTTTCTGCCGCCCGCGCCGTGAGTGACGGCCTCGATCAGCTCGAGGATCTGGCGGGCGCGCTCCTGCGCAATATCGCGCCGGCCGAGCGCCGCACTCTGCTGCGCACCGTGGCGCGCGAGATCGCGAAGAGTCAGCGCACCCGGATCGCCGCGCAGATGCAGCCGGACGGGACGCCGTTCGCCCCGCGTAAGGCCAAGGATCAGCCGAAGGGGCGGCTGCGCCGCAAGGGGCGGATCAAACGCGCCGCGATGTTCCGCAAGCTCCGGCTGGGCAAGAACCTACAGGCGGGCGCGACCGATACTGAAGCGTGGATCGGGTTCAGTGGCTCGGCCGCACGCGTCGCACGGATCCATCAGGAAGGGCGGGAGGATGCGCCAGTGAAGGGTCAGGCCAAGGTCCGCTATCCGAAGCGAGAGATCCTTGGATCAACAGAGGCCGATCGAATGTTTCTGCTAGAACAAGCAATCTCATTTATACTGACGGGAAAAAATAAATTGTCTTAATTTATATGATAATTAGCTAATTAGTATATCTTCGAACTATCTCTGACGCTGCGTGTGTTAGCTCAGGAAAAAGCGTGGCATTATTAATACCTAATCCGTCCAGCTCTCGACGAATGAGTGGTTTGGATGCCTGCGGAATATCGACAGTCGATCGCGACATGCTATTAGGATTTGCGTTTACAACGTGCCTCCGCACAATTCGTAATCCGAATATTACGAATGCACCATGCTGGGCTATTATTCTACTATTCTGCATTTTTGGGATGACATAAAACGCACTTACTAGATCTCGCGCTAGTACCTCGGCCCTGAAATGAGATTTTTCAGATCTGATGAACTGAACAAGCCTATCACATGATTTTAATTTATTGAAATCTACCGTATTCAACTCTTCTCCGTTTAATAGAGAGCGTTTTTCAACATCATTCAAGTTGGCTAGATTCGAAAGGCATGAGACGCTATCGCTATCAAAATATTTTCGACGATCTGCAGGTATGTCATATATATAAACCCTGCCGGAAACCTTTCTTGATCGAGAGCGCATTGGTTCGGTCGCAAAGTACAGAGCTACGAGCGGATTAGACGTTACATCCAGCAGTCTTGTCGGCAATCCATAATGCTGCATCCTGACTAACTTATCAAACATGTTAGTATCGTTCTGAAATTGCTGCGGCTGAACCGATAAAAGATCACGAACAGCACTATATTCGTGTGGTAAAAGCTTCGCTTCTCCACGCAAAAGAGCGGGATTGTCCATCCATTCTGAGTCCCTCTGTCCCCTGAATGAATGGATCGAGCCGTTTCTCTTCGGAACTTCCGCGATGGCTTGAATGAATTCAACTACGTTGGTTACGGTTACATTCTCGCCCATACGCCCCGCCAATGATTCGATTCGAGCCAGAAAATCTTGTCCAACATACGCAGATCGGAGATCAGAAAGCGAGGTTGAGTGAACTGTCAGCAAGGCGGCGTATTCGGGTAGAGTGCGTCTCTACCGTAGCCGCTTATAGCCCACCGCCCCCGCTCCGGCCGACATGGGGGCGTGCTTGTACCCGCCATCATCTCCCCCGCGCTCGATCTGTCGCGGCTCCCTGCACCTGCCGCCGTGCAGGTGCTGTCCTATGAGCAAATCCGCGCCGCCCTGATCGCCGCCATGCAGGCACGCCTGCCGACCTTTGACGCCACCGTCGCGTCCGATCCGGTCATCAAGCTGCTCGAAATCTCCGCCTATCGCGAGATGCTGCTGCGCGCATCCGTCAACGATTGCGTCCGCGCCGTGCTGCTCCCCTTCGCGACCGGTCCGGATCTCGACCAGCTCGGCGCATTCTACAGCGTCGCGCGCCTCACGATCGCGCCCGCGACCGACCGCACCCCGGCCGTCATGGAAAGCGACGCGGACCTGCGCGTCCGGATCCAGCTCGCGCCCGAAACGCTGGCGGCGGCGGGGCTGACTGGCGGTGGCTACCGCGCCACCGCGCTGCGCGTCGCGTCCTCGATCCGTGACGTGGCGGTCATCAAGCGCACGGCGGGACATGTCGATGTCGTGCTGCTCGGCCGCGACGGCGATGGCACGGTTGCCGCGCCCGTCGTCCAGTCGGTCTATCAGGCACTCGCCGGCGACGACGGCGCGCAGCTTACCGACATCGTGTCGGTCCGCGCCGCCGCGATCCTGCCCTACACCCGCACCGTCCGCCTGCGCATCCGGCGCGGTCCGGACCCGGCGGTGGTGGCGACGACGGCCGAGACCGCGATCCGCGCCTACTGCGCGGATCGCCACCGCGTCGGCCAGCCCGTCTATGCGCAGATGATCGAGTCCGCTGGCAGCGTCGGCGGTGTCGAACAGGCGATCGTCGACGGCCCCGACGTCGTGCCCGGCCCCTATGCCGCGCCCTACCTCGCCAGCCTGACGATCGCCGTCGAGATCTCGGCATGATCGCGTCGCTGCTCCCCCCGAACCGGACCCCGCTCGAAACCGCGCTCGAGGCGACGATCGCCGAGCGCCTCGCGCTGTCGGCGCACCTGATCGCCGCGGTCTGGAACCCCGACACCTGTCCGGCGCACCTGCTCGGCCATCTCGCATGGGGCCTGTCGATCGACCTGTGGGACGACGCATTGCCGGAGACGCAGAAGCGTGAGGTCTGCCGCAACGCCCTGACGCTGCACAGCCTGAAAACGACGCTGGCGGGGATCAAGGCGCACGTCGCGCTTGTCGGGTCGGAAGTCGTGCGCGCGATCCGGCCGCCGGCGACGAGCTTCCTCTATGCGGCGATGACGAACGCGCAGCGCGCCGCATGGCTGGACGGTCTGCCGCAGGTGCGGATCTATCCGTTCATCCGCACCGTCATCGCCAATCACCGGATCTTCGCCAGTGGTCCGGCCGGGCGGTTCTTCGCCGGGCGCGGCTTCCTGCGCAAGAACCGCGGTATCGAGCTGACCGGCACGCGCGCGACCTATTATGATCGCGGCGTCGAGCGTCCCATCCGCTACGAGACCCCGGACGCCACCAGCATCCGCCTGCTGATCGAGCGGAACGCCAAGCGCAGCTTCCACGGCGCAGGCGCGATCGGCGGGTTCCTGACCCGCACGCAAGCCGCCAAAGGTGTCGTGACGCTTCGCCTCGGCGACGATGCGGGATCCTTCGCGGTGCAGTCCGGCATGGACCCGGTCGACGTCCGCCCCACCCGCATCGCGGAAGGCCGTATCGCGCCGGCGTCGCGGTCCTTCTTCGGCCCCCGGTCCCGCGCCCGCTTCCTCCGCACAAGCCACGCACCGTTCCTGATCTACGACCGCGTCGCGCTGCACGCCCCCGACCGCATGGGCGCGCGCCGCAAGACGCGCAGCTTCCACGGCGTCGGCCGGTTCGGCATCGCGCCGTTCACCGCCGAGCTGCGCGTGTCGGTCCCGATGCAGCGCACGGTCCGCCGGTCCGGCAAATGGCACGGCGCTGGCTTCCGCGCCGCCGCCAGCCTCGCCCGGCTCGACCAGACGCTCGAGGCGGTCCGCGTCTCAAAGGCTTTCCGGGACACGATCCTGATCGACACGGCCGTCCACGGCCACGTCCAGTTCGGTGGGGGCCTCCAGTTCGGCGACTTCACCTTCGGCGAAACCAGAAAGGTCGCATAATGCAAAGCCGCGTCATCTTCCGCGACGGCATGGACAATGATCCCGCCGACTATAACAACCTGCAAAGCTTCGTGCAGGGATCCATGGACGATCTCGTCGCCGACGCGGTGACCGCCGATCGCAAATATGCCGGGTTCACCGGCGCGCGGACCAGCTCGACCGAAGTCACCTGCCAGCCCGGCCGGCTTTATTCGGCGGGCAAGGTGTTTGCGCGCGATGACGCGTTCGTAAAGGACTTCACCACCAGCCTGCCGATCGCGACCAAGAAGCATGTCCTGATCGTGATTTTCGGTCAGGAAGTCGAGACCAACGCCCAGCCACGCGAATTTCTGATCAACGAGGAAACCGGCGCATCCGAGCCGCGCACGATGGCGATGGAGCTGGCGCGGGTCTGCGCGATCAACACCGCGTCCGGACAGGAAAGCCCCGATCCCATCGACCCGATCCTTGACGCCGGCGTCCTGGCGGTGGCGCGGGTGGTACTGACCCCGACCGGCGTCGACCGGGTCGAGATGATCAATGCGAACCGGCTCGACAGCATCGCGTTGGTGGCGGGGCGCACGTCGGCGCTCGAGGATTTCCGCGCCAAGGCCGGTCCCCAGATCGTCGCGCTCGGCTCCGACATCGCCTCCCTCAAGGTCAGCGCCGGCAACAACGTCAACACCGCCGCCTTCGGCCGGCTGCTGACCCGCATGGCGACGCTGGAAGAGCAGGCCGGGATCCCGGTCGGTGCGTCGGACAGCGATGCGGACTTCTTCCTCGACAAGGCGGAATCGGATCTGGCGCACCCCAATTTCCGCGCGAAGATCGAGGAAGGGATCCGCTTCGCCGATGAGGCGGTCGCCGATAGCCAGCTCGCGGTGTTCGATGCGCTCAATCCGCGCGCGAAGGTCACGGGCGACGTGATGTTTCCCGCCTATGCGCGCGAACTGCGCATGGCGGTCGGGCCGCGTCAGGCCGAGACCCAGATCGCCGCCTACAGCTACCAGACGCACGAAATGGTCCAGCGCATGATGTCGCGGACCCGCACCCGCTACGGCGAGGAATTCACCGTCTGCACGAACAGTGGCTGGTGGGGCGCGGTCACCGACCGCTACATCCCGGAGACGTTCGAACGCAATGGCGAGCTGTTCCAGACCGTCGAGGTCGATTGGGATGGCCCGGCGCATGGCTGGGTCCGCGTCCGCCGGCTGTGGGTCGACGTCTATCAGGAACCCTATTGGGACTATGTGACCGTCGACCATGCGGTCCCCGGCGCGCAGATTGCCGAGACCTTTCTCAACGCGAACGACATGTGGCTCGACGCGGTGGGGCTGACCTTCACCCGCCTCGCCAAGGATGGCGGCATCACGCTGGCGATCTGCGAAACCGACCGCGGCGCGCCGGCGCTCGACAAGGTCGTCTCGGTCACCACGGTCCCCCGCGCGAGCCTGCTGGTGAACGCCGAAACCGTCATTCCTGTCCAGCCCGTCTATCTCGAGGGCGGCAAGCGCTACGCGCTGGTCGTGATCTCGGCCGCCGATCACTGGATCGCCACGACCCAAGGTGTCAATTTTCCACAGGGCACGCTCTTCTACGTGCTGGACGGTGCCTATCAGCAGGGCGACGGCGCGCGCGATCTGTGTTTCAACCTCTATGCCGCCAAGTTTACGGCGTCGCGCGCCGTCATCGACATGGCCCCGCTGTCGCTGGCAGGCGGCATGACCGCGATCGACATCCTCGCCGAGGCGATCGTGCCCAAGTCGACCGACCTGACCTATGAAGTCCAGGTCGGCGGGATCTGGACGCCGCTGACCCGTACCGAACAGTCCGTGCTGGGCGCAGGTGGCAATATCCCGCCGCTCGTCCCCCTGCGCATGGTTATGACCGGCACGCCCGACGTGATGCCGGCGGTCAAGCTCACCACCTCGCGCGTGCGCGTGTCGCGTCCCCGGCTCGCCCTCACCCATGTCTCGATGCCGCGCCTCCTTCCCGGCGCCGGCTCCGCGCAGATCCGCGTGATCGGCCGGTTCGAATATTTCGAGGCAGGCCACCACACCGCCACCGCCAAGCTGCGCACCGGCGCGGGGTACAACACGCTCGTATCGCCGTCGTCCTTCTCCGACGTCGTCGCCGACGACGGTTCGATCGAGCGGACATGGGTCTTCAACCTCGGCGCTGCCGTCCAGTCTTACAAGATCCAGTTCGACGCGACCACGGACTCGGCCCTGCGCACCTTCCACTTCGGCTGGCGCAAAGACTTCGCCCTATAAGGAGCATCGACCATGGTCACGAAATACAAGGTTTCCAAGTCGGGCTTTTACAGGGTCGGCATCGCGCGCGTCTTTTCGCACGCGGGTTTCGACTACAAGCCCGGCCACGCTCACACCGTCAATCAGGAGATCCTCGACGCGATGATCGCAGCCGAGGTGGTGACCGATGTCGCTTCCGCCTGAGCTGGATTTCCAGAAAAACCGGGAGGCCAGCCCCGCCCGGATGAATGTCGCTATGGACTATATCGCGGCGGCACTCCGGCAGGCGCTGGCGCTGAAACCCGAATATGAGGCCGCGCTCGCCGAGCTGCGCGGCGTCGGCCTCGCACGACTGGCGGCGGCGCTGCAACCGGTGGTCGAGCGCGCCAACCTGCTCGCGGCCGAGCTGGCGGAGGTCCATGCAGAATGGGTCGCCGACAACGCGATCGCGACCATGAAGGCCGAGATCCTCGCCGCATTCGACCTTCAGTTCGGCGCGATCTCCAGGGATCTGGATGGGCGGATCGATCTGGTCGGGATCGATCTCCGCGACATCCGCCAGCAGCTCGACGCGCAAGCGATCGACCGCTGGTTCTTCGCATGAGGATGCATCCATGACCGCCGCCACCGTGGAACCCGTAAACCGCACTGCATCGACCCTGCTGGCCCGCGCCTTCGGGCCGGTGCCGGCCGGACAGGAATGGCGCGTGCGCGTCCGCATCTCCAACAATGGCGGCGGCAACGATGCGTTCGACCTGCGCATCCGTAGAACCGATGGCAGTAACGCCTGCTATCGGGCGCGCGGCCATATCGTCGATCTGAACGCGCCGCCTTATGACGTCGAGACGGACTTGCTGCTGACCGCCGGTTTCGAGCTGTGGGACCGGTCGGGGGCTGGCTATGTCGACGCCAGCTACACTGCGGCCAAGCGGACCGTCTGATGGCCGACCGCGTCGCCAGCCCGTCCAGCCCCGAAACCGGGCGTCTGCCGCGCCTCCTTGGCGTCTACCGCCAGACCGTCGCCGGCGATCATGTCGTCACGCCGCCGTCCGGGACACGCTGGGCGCGCATCATGCTGCGCGGTGGCGGTGGTGCGGGCGGCGGCAACGCTGGCGGTGGTGGCGGACGTGGCGGCGGCGAGGGGGCGATGCAACGCCGCCTCATCCGCCTGCACAGTTCGCCGTTCACGATCACGGTCGGCGGCGGCGGTGCCGGCCTTGTCGATGGTCCCGGTAACGCGGGCGGCGCATCGAGCGCCTTGGGCTATGTGGCGCAGGGCGGCAGCGGGGGCGGAACCCGCTTTACCGGACCCTATGTCGATACTGGTGGGGTTGGTGTCGATGGCCTCGACCCTCTCGGGGGCTACGGCAATTTCTCTGGTAAAGGCGCGCAGGGCACCGTCGGCGGTGGACGCGTCGGCGATTTTCCCTTGGCGACCCTTGGGACGGGCGGCGCAGGCGTCGAGGCAGGCAACGCGTCGCAGCAAGGGCAAGCCGGCGGCGACGGCTATATCGTGATGGAGTTCTACGGATGACGCTCTGGATGCGCGCCGGCGGCGTGCCGCAACCGCTCCCCTATTTCGATCAGGACGCGGACCAAAATACATGGTCGGATCTGGCGAACAACGCCGCCGGCCGGGAGGCGTGCGGCTGGGTGGAAGCGCCGGCGCGGCCCGTCTTTGATCCGGCGACCGCGACCATCACGTGGCATGACGACGCATGGCTGGTGGCGCCGATCGCCCCCGCCGATCCGGCCGCCGAAGCCGCTGCGCGACTGGCCGCGCGGCTCGCCGCCGTCGACGCGCGTGCGCAGGCCGCATTCCTTGCCGGCTACGCGCCGGCGCTGCCCGAGTTCGCGGGACAGCGTCTGCCGCTCCGCGACGTCGACGACAAGGCCAACTGGCTCACCAGCCAGATCAGCTATTCGGCGGCGGTCGCGGCCGGCTATGGCGACGTCGTCGACGCCAGCTTCCGCACCGCATCGAACGCGACCGTGACGGTCACCTATCAGGAAGGGCTAAACGTGTTGCTCGGCATGGCGTCCTGGGGGCGTTCCATCCTCGCACGCAGCTGGATTCTCAAAGACGGCATAGCTGCTGGTATCGACACAGATATCGAAAGTGGCTGGCCCGCTTAATCGCAAATGACGGTTTTTGCAATCGGTAACGTCCAGCGCTCCAACCGAAAAAACCATCAACCCGACGCAAAATTTCGAAAAGAAATTTAGTTTTACTATGGAAATTCGATAAACTTTCGCAAACAGAAATTAGCATCTTTACAAATTCGTAATCTGGAGCGTAGCTTGTCAATTCAGTCGCAAGAAAGCGGAGATAGACAATGGCGGATGAACCAGGCGATATTATCGTAACGGCGCGCGTAGTGAATCCGAATGTTGTAAATATCTCTCCAGGCAATAATTATTTCTTTTACGCGGACAACGGAGCTTTTGCAGATTCAAACAGCATGGCTGACGCCGTACTCAATGGATACTTTGATGTGGCGGATGGCGCGCCTTCACCTGATGATGAGGGCGAAATCGTCGTTGCCGCGAGCAAGGAACAGGTAGACGCAGCGATGCTTGCCTTCGACGCAGCCGGAGTGAACCTCACCATAACAAAATATTTGGGCATTATCGCGGCCGGACTGGTAAGCAAGATTGCAGGGATTGCACTCGAACTAGTCGACGAAACTATTGATATGAACAAGGATTCTGTCCAAGAGGCTTACGCGGATCTTTTGTACTGGCAAGATGGCGCTGATGGGACCTACGACGGATACGCGCATGAGATGGGCGAGTATCAGTCCTTCTTCCCCGGTTCGTCAGTGCCAGGAGGACCAAAGACGCCGCCAATGCCAAGTGAATTAAACACTGGCGTTGGGAATGCTGAATTTCGTTTAGCATCCAACGAATCGCCCGGTCAGCCGATCCAAGAGGCAACGTATGATTCCGATATATTATTAGCTTAGTTGATAAGATTAAGATGATGATTTCTGAGAAAGGTGACGTAAAATGTCGTACTTTCAGATTTCTGGTATATTTGCATCAAACGTAGCCTTGGTCGTGGTGGTCTGTCGGCTACTTTTCAGTCTGATTTTCGTAAACCGGAATGAATATATCCCCGCAATATGTGTCGGATTGGGATTTGTGGCAGGCGCATATTATGTAGATGTCGGCTATAGCAATTTCGCTAGTCCGTTAGCCACCGCAAAGCTTATTGGTGGCTTGGTTAGCCTATCTATTCTCGGGGTAGGATTTAGGTATCAAGCCACGCGAGATAATCCCCACGGGCCAGTCAAATCGTCGCAATAAGACTGGTATTGTATATATGCCGGAGAGTGTCAGAAGGTCGCGATACTATAGGGCGCAGCATTACTGAAGCGAATGCAGATTGCAGCCCTCGAACTAGCAAGCCGCATAGGGGCGGAACGGTGCCCCGATCCTGAAGCGCCTGCGAGAGCGCATCCCCAGCCAGTGGACCCGGCCGGGACGCCATCTCTCGCAGGATTTCCAACATGTCTACCGACCTAGTGCCCGTCACACCGGTGCGGCCCGTCGCCGGCTATATCGGCGGCAAGCGCAACCTCGCCAAGCGCATCTGCGTGATTCTCGATCGCACGCCGCACACGAGCTATGCCGAACCCTTCGTCGGCATGGGCGGCATCTTCCTGCGCCGCACGCGCCGGCCGCGCGCCGAGGCGATCAACGATATCAGCGGCGACGTGTCCGGCCTGTTCCGCTGCCTCGCCGAGCATTATCCCTACATGATCGATATGTTGCGCTTCCGCGTCGCCAGCCGGGCCGAGTTTGACCGTTTGCTCGGGCAGGATCCGGAGCGCCTTACCGATCTGCAACGCGCCTGCCGATTCCTCTACGTGCAAAAGCTCGCCTTCTCCGGACGGGTCGACAAGCGGCGCTTCGGGGTGGACGCATCCAGTCCCGCCCGGTTCGACGTCGGCAAGCTCGAGCCGCTGCTGGCGGACGTTCACGACCGCCTGCAAAGCGTGACGATCGAGCGCCTGCCCTACGGCGAGTTCATCTGCCGCTATGATCGCGACGGCGCGCTGTTCTACCTCGACCCACCCTACTTCTGGGGGGAAGGCGACTATGGTCCCGGCGTCTTCGACCGCGGCGATTTTGCCCGGCTTGCCGACCAGCTCCGCACGATCAAGGGCGCGTTCCTGTTGTCCATCAACGACAACCCGACGATCCGCGAAACCTTCGCGGGCTTCCCCTGCGCATCCGTGGAAACGACATACACGTTCGGCAACGCCAATGGGTTGAAGGCTCCCGAACTGCTGATCAGCAACCGAGCCGACATGCTACTTGTGGCGGCAAACGACTAGGGTAGAGATCGTCTCTACCGTACCGCACCCGCGCACGCACGAAGCGGTCACGTCATGGTCGCGGCCATGAAAGACCCTGCCGACATTGCGCGCCAGATCGGGGACGTGATCCGCTTCGGCACGATCGCGTCCGTCGATTATGCCGCCGCCACCTGCACCGTCCATATCGGCGACCTGCTGACCGGTGAAGTCTGCTGGCTCGCCTTCCGCGCCGGCGGCACCGCCGCATGGTCGCCGCCGACGATCGGCGAGCAGTGCCTTTTGCTCTGCCCGGAAGGCGATACCGCCGCCGGCGTCGCGCTGGTCGGCATCTATTCATCCGCCAACCCCGCCCCCTCCGATTCTGCGACGACCAACCTCCTGCGCTTCGCCGATGGCGCAGAGATCCGCTACGATAGCGAGACGCACGAATTGGCTGCGGTGCTGCCCGCCGGGGGCCGCGCGATCATCGAGGCCCCAGAGATCGAGCTGCGCAGCAACGTCCGGATCACCGGCAAGCTGACTGTCGAGGCCGACCTTGCGATCGGCGGCAAGGCCGACGTGAAGGGCGACGTTGTCGGGGCGGGGATCAGCCTGTCGAAGCACACACATCTTGGCGTCCAGCCCGGCAGCGGCAAGTCGCAAGGCCCGCTGCCATGAACGGCATGGACGCGCGAACCGGCAAGCCGCTGGCCGGAGCCGATCATCTCCGCCAGTCGATGGCCGACATCCTGTTCACGCCGATCGGATCGCGCGTCGGCCTGCGCGACTATGGCTCCGGGATCCCGGACCTGATCGACAAGCCGGTCACGCCGTCGCTCCGCCTCCGGATCTACGCCGCCACCGCCATGGCCCTGCTCCGGTGGGAACCGCGCATCCGGCTGCTGGCGGTGACGCTCGCCGCCGGCGCGGTCCCCGGTGCCTTCATCCTCTCGATCGACGCGCAGCGGCTCGACGTCCTGCCCGCCGTCCGGACCCGTCTCGACCTCCCCTATTCCGCTTCGATCGCCTGAAAGGATCCTCCATTGGCCTACGCGCATGGCATTTCCGTAACCGAAACGAGCGCGCTTCAGCGCAGCATGGTGACCGTGGCGACCGCCGTCATCGGCCTGCTGGCGACCGCGCCCGACGCTGATCCCACCGTCTTCCCGCTCGACACGCCCGTCCTGATCACCGATCTGGATGCCGCGATCGGCAAGGCTGGCGTCGCCGGCACGCTGCATGGATCGCTCCGCGCCATCGCCGATCAGGCCCGACCGGTGCTGATCGTGATTCGCGTCGCGCCCGGCGCGGACACCGCCGCGACCAATGCGAGTGTGATTGGCACCACCACGGCGCTTGGGCAGAAGACCGGGATGCAGGCGCTGCTGGCGGCCGAAGGCCGGCTCGGCATCAAGCCGCGCATCCTCGGCGCACCCGGCCTCGACACGCTGCCGGTGACGACGGCGCTGACCGTAGTCGGCAAGAAGCTGCGCGCCATGGTCTATGCCTATGCGCACGGCGCGGATCTCGCCGCCGCCATCACCTATCGCGCCAACTTCGCCTCGCGCGAGCTGATGCTGCTGACCCCGGATTTCGTGGCGTTCGATACCGCCGCCGCCGCGAACGCCCCCAGCCACGTCGCCGCCCGCGCCATGGGCCTGCGCGCCGCGATCGATGCCGAGCAGGGCTGGAACAAGACGATCAGCAACGTCCCCGTCCTCGGCGTGCTGGGCACCACCAAGGATATCCAGTTCGATATTCAGGATCCGAATTGCGAGGCGAACCTGCTCAACGCGCAACAGGTGTCGACGATCGTCCGCACCGGCGGCGGTTTCCGCATCTGGGGATCGCGCACCTGCTCGGCCGACCCGCTCTTCGCCTTCGAAAGCGCCGCCCGCACCGCCCACGTCCTTCAGGACACGATCGCCAACGGTTTGACCTGGGCGATCGACAAGCCGCTTCGGCCGAGCCTCGTCCGCGACATCGTCGAGACGATCAACGCCGAGATGCGCAAGCTGGTGACGGCCGAACTCATCCTCGGCGGCCGGGCATGGTTCGATGTCCTGAAGAACAGCACCGCCAGCCTGTCCGCCGGCAAGGTGACGATCGATTATGACTACACCCCGACGCCGCCGCTGGAATCGCTGACGCTGATCCAGCGCATCACCGACAGCTATTTCACCGATCTCGCCGCCGGCGTCACCGCCAACGCCGCCTGATCCCCGCGCCGCCCGCCCCTACGCTGACCGACAGGAACCCCGATGGCCTTCCCGCGCAATCTCAAAGACATCATGATTTTCAACGATGGCCGCGCCTATCTGGGCGAAGCCATGGCGTTCACGCCGCCCAAGCTCGTGCGCAAGCTGGAGGACCATCGCAGCGGCGGCATGGACCGGCCGGTCAAGCTCGACATGGGCGGCGAGCCGCTCGAATGTGAGATCGTGACATCCAGCCCGATGCGCGATCTCTATGCGCAATATGGCGGCTCGATTTCCGGGCAGATGCTACGCCTCATGGGCACCTACCAGAATGACGAAACCGGCCAGCTCGATGCGATCGAGCATGTCGTGCGCGGCCGCACCGAAGAGCTGGACCCCGGCGAGCAGAAGCCGGGCGAGAAGACCGAGCAAAAGACCAAGCTCGCTTTGTCTTACTACAAGATGCTCTGGAACGGCGAAACGCTGATCGAGGTCGATGTCATCAACATGATCGAGATCGTGGACGGCGTCGACCAGCTCGCCTTGCGACGCAACGCCCTCGGCATCTGACACCCGCGCCGGCGAACCGCCGTCTCACCCACCGCTCTGATCGAAAGCCTTTCCCATGTCCGACACCGCTGCCACCGCGCTCGCCAGCTTCACGCTCGACTATGACATCCGGATTGCCGACACCCTCGTCCACGCCGCAGGCACCAAGCTCACCGTGCGCAAGCCGGGGGCTGGCGAACTGCGCGGCCTGACGCTCGTGGCGCTGGGGCAGGGCGACTATGCCTCGATCGAGACGATCGCGCCGCGCATTACCCAGCCGATGCTCCAGAAGGCGCATGTGGCGGCCATGGACCCGGCCGACCTGATGCAGCTCGCCAGCGAGGTCATCGATTTTTTGTTGCCGAAGGCCGCGAAAGCGGACTTCCCGACCGCGTAGAGGAACCGATGGCGGATATCGCCATCGTCTTCCACTGGCCCCCCGCCGTCATGGACCAGATGAGCCTGCACGAGCTGATGCAGTGGCGTGCCCTCGCCATCGCCCGCCACAACCCCGACCAGTAAGGATCCGCCATGGCCGATCGCAACCTGCGGATCCGGATGCTGCTCGAGGCGTCCGACAAGTTCACCGGCCCGTTGCGCGATCTCGCCGGCGGATCCACCCGCGCCGCCGCCTCGCTCAAAGCAATGCGCGACCGGCTGAAGGAGATCGACCGCGCGCAGAAGGACATCGGGGCGTTCCGCGATCTGAAGGGCGGTATGAAGGCGGCGGGTGCGGAGCTGGACGCCGCCCGCGCCCGTGTCACAGCGCTCGGGCGGGAGATGGCGCAGACCAAAAACCCCAGCCGGAAACTGCGCACCGAGTTCAACCGGGCGAAGCGCGAAGCCGCCGGCCTCGAGACACAATATCAGGCGAATAGCACGCGGCTGGGCGAGCTGCGCGAACGTCTGCGCACCGCCGGCATCGCCACCACCGATCTTGTCCGGTACGAGCGCGATTTGCGGCAGGAAGCCAGCCGGACCAATCAGGAGCTATCCGAGCAGGGGCGGCGCATGGTGCTGCTGAACGACCGCACGCGACGACTGGCGGCGGCGCGCGGCGGCTTCGGAAAGAATATGGGGATCGCCACCGGCGCGCTCGCGTCGGGTGCCGCCGGCGTCGGCGCTGGCATGGCCGTCGCGGGACCGCTCGGCGGCGCGATGAAGAGCGCGATGCAATATCAGTCGGTCATGACCGACATCGCACAAAAGGCCAACCTGAGCCGGGAGGAAGCGCGCAAGATGGGGATCGGGCTGGTCGCCGCCGCCAAGGCCGCGAACCAGCTCCCCGAGGCGCTACAGGAAGGTGTCGACGTCCTTGCCGGCTTCGGCCTCGATCCCCGCAAGGCGGTCAAGATGATGACGCCGATCGGTCGCGCCGCCACCGCCTACAAGGCTGAGATCCGCGATCTCTCCGCCGCTGCCTTCGCGGCCAATGACAATCTGAAGGTGCCGGTCGCGCAGACCGGCAAGGTCATCGACATCATGGCAGCGGCAGGCAAATCCGGCGCATTCGAGATCAAGGACATGGCGGGTCAGTTTCCCGCGCTGACCGCCGCCTATCAGGCGCTGGGGCAGACCGGCACGCGCGCCGTCGCCGATCTCGCCGCCGGCGCGCAGATCGCGCGCAAGGGCGCTGGTGACTCTGTCACTGCGGGCAACAACCTGCTCAACCTGCTGAACAAAATCAGCGCGAAAGAGACGAACGACAATTTCAAGAAGTTCGGCGTGGATCTGCCCGCCGCGCTGAAGAAAGCGGCGGCGGACGGCAAAGGCCCGATCGAGGCCATCGCCGAGCTGACCGACAAAGCCCTGAAGGGCGACCGCTCGAAACTTTCCTATCTGTTCGGAGACGCCCAGGTGCAGGGCGCACTCCGCCCGCTGCTCGAAAACCTCGCGGAATTCCGCAAGATCCGCGACGGCGCGATGAACGCGAAAGGCGTCACCGATACCGACTTCGCCGAGCGGCTGAAGGACGGGGCAGAACAGGCCAAACGCTACGAGATCGCGACCAAGGCGCTGGGCCTGACCATGGGTTCGGTGCTGCTGCCAGCGGCGACCGCCGCGATGACGAAAGCGGCGGAACTGGCGAACAGCATCGGCGCATGGGCGGACCGTAACCCGCGCGCGGCCAAGGCGGTCGCGATCCTCACCGCCGCCGTCGCCGGACTGCTCTTCGTCTTTGGTGGTGCGGCCATCGCGCTCGCCGCCGTCATGGCCCCGTTCGCGGCGCTGTCCTTCGTCGCCACCGGCCTCGGCGTCGCGCTGTTGCCGGTGATCGGCATCGCCGCCGCTGTCCTCGCCGCCATGGTCGGACTCGGCGTCGCCGCCTACGCTGCCTATGCCAACTGGACGGGCGTCACCGCCTTCTTCGGCACGCTGTGGGCACAGATCAAGACGGCGTTCGACGGTGGTCTGATCGGCGTCATCGCCATGCTGGGGCGTTGGGGCGGAGCGGTTCTCCGCGGCATCTGGGCTGGCATCACCGGCGCGGCCGGCTGGCTCGCCGCCAACGGCCCCGCTTTGCTGGCGGGTGCGTGGCGGCAGATCACCGCGGTCATCTGGAATGGCGTGCTTTTGCTGCCGCGCCTGCTGTTCCAGTTCGGCGTCAACACCGTCAAGGGCTTGATCGGCGGCATCGTCAGCATGTTCCCCAGCTTGGGCGGGGTGGTGAAGCGCCTGGCCGACATGCTGCCGAGCGGCGTGCGCAAGATCCTCGACATCCGCTCGCCGTCCCGCGTCTTCGCCCGGATCGGCGGTCATGTGACGGAAGGGATGGCGGACGGAATCGATCGCGGTGGCAAGGCTCCGCTGCGCAGCCTGACCAATATCGCCCGCCAGCTCGCCGGCGCGACGATGGCAACCTCGCCGATCGCGCGGGTCGCGGGCCTCGGCCGACAGATCACCGCCGCCATCGCGGTCGGCGCGACCGTCCCTGCCGCAGCAACCGCACCGGCCGTGCGTAGCGGACAGGCCGGATCGGTCGCGGCGTCCCCGGCGGCGCTGGGGCCGATCGAGATCCACATTCACCAGACCCCCGGCCAGAGCGCACCCGATCTGGCGCGCATGGTTCGCGACGAGATCGCCCGGCTTCGGCGTGACGATCAGGCGCGTGCCCGGTCCACCTTCGCCGATCCCTACGACGGATAACCAGCCATGATGATGTCGCTCGGCCTCTTCCTCTTCTCGCTCCCGACCTTGGCCTATCAGGAGCTGCAACGCCGCACCGACTTCCGCCACGCGCAGCAACCGCGCGTCGGCGCGCGCGACGCCTCGCAGTTCCTTGGGATCGGGGACGAAACCATCGCGCTGAACGGATCGGCCATGGCCGAATTGCAGGACGGGCAGGCGTCGCTCGATCAGTTGCGCGAGATGGGGGCGAGCGGCGAGGCCTGGTCGCTGGTCGATGGCTCGGGCCGCGCCTACGGGGCCTGGGTCATCACCGGCCTCGACGAACGCCACCGCGAATTTCATGCCAACGGTACGGCGCGCCAAATCGATTTCGGGATCGATCTCCGCCGCGTCGACGATGCCGCTGCCGCCCCTGCCGCCGGCGGGACGTCCGGCTTCAACGGCTGGGGTCTGTTCTGATGGCGCAGACGTCGTTCGTCGCCAACGTCGCCGCCTTCCGCGTCATGCTCGACGGGACCGATCTCACCGCACGCTTCGCCCCGCGCCTGATCTCGCTCACCCTGACCGAAAAGCGCGGCGGCGAGGCCGATCAGCTCGACGTCGTCATCGATGACAGCGACGGGCGCATGGCGCTCCCCCGCGCAGGCGCGCGGCTGTCCGTGGCGCTGGGCTGGGCGAGCGGCAGTCAGGTGGTGCCAGGCCTGATCGACAAGGGCAGCTTCGTCGTCGACGAGGTCGCGCATGACGGCCCGCCCGACCGCATCACCATCCGCGCCCGCGCCGCCGACTTCACCAGCGCCGGCCGCGCCCGCCGCGAACAGAGCTGGCGCGCGACGACGCTGGGGGCGATCGTCACCGAGATCGCACAGCGCCAGGCGCTCGAGCCGCATATCGCGCCGGCACTCGCATCGATCGCGGTGCCCTATCTGGCGCAAAGCAGGGAAGGGGATCTCGCACTGCTCAAGCGCCTCGGCCGCGAACATGACGCGGTGGCGACCATCAAGGCCGGCCGGCTGATCTTCGCCCGGATCGGCGCGGGCGTCACCGCCTCCGGCCGCACGATCCCCACCGCCACCTTCCGCCGGCAGGATGGCGACCAGCATAGCTACACCGTCGAAAAACGCGACGAGGCCACCGGCGTCACCGCCGACTGGCACGATCGCGCATCGGCGAGAAAACACAGCGTCACCGCCGGCACGGCCGGCAAGACGCGCAAGCTGGCCAAGGTCTATGCGAGCGAGGACGCAGCCCGAAAGGCGGCGTCGGCCGAGCTGGGCCGCGCCGCCCGCGCCCCACGCAAGCTGACCCTCGCCCCGGCGCTCGGCCGTCCGGATCTGCATCCGGAGCGGCGACTGAAAGTCGTGGGCTTCAAGAGTGAGATCGATGCGTCGTCCTGGCTGATCGCGGAGGCGACGCATCGGCTCGATGGAAATGGCGGGTTGGTCAGCACGCTCTTGCTGGAAGCAGCCTAGCCCCGGCGCAAGAATCCGATCGTCCCGAAACAAGACGTGTTCGCAGATGCCAAAAGCAAATATCTATGGTATTTCCGAGCGGTACATCGGGGGGAATCCATGCTGAACAAATATTGGCTTATCGCAACGGCTGCGATCGCGCTCGCCGCGACGACGGCACCCGCCGCACGGGTGACACCGCAGTTCACATCGCTGACCGTGTTCGGCGATAGTCTGGTCGATGCCGGTAACGTTTTGAAAGAGCGTGGCTTTCCGTCTCCGGTCCTCGGCTATTTCGAAGGCCGCTACACCAATGGCTACGACTATACCGATTTGATCAGCACGGAATTGTTCGGCGCGCCGACCAAGGCCTCCCTCAACGGCGGAACCAACTATGCCAATGGCGGGGCGAAGATCGTCTCCGACACGGATCTGTATCGGGATCTGCCCGACCAGTTTGCCCTCTACCGGACCGCGCTGGCGGGCGGCACCGCGGACGCCAACGGCCTGTTCGTCCTCAATTTCGGGGCGAACGATATCGGGCAGGGCCTTCGCGGCCGGATCGGCACCTATGCCGATTTCGAAAGCTATCTCCGTGCGGCGGCGACGCAATATGCCGCGAGCGTGAAGACGCTGAACGATCTCGGCGCGCGCAACATCCTGATCTCGGCCTTCCCCGATCTCGACGATCGCGATACTGCAATCCGCGCCAACGGCTATCTTAACACCGCGCTGGATCAGCTTTCCCTGTCCGGCTCCACGACGCTCTTCCGGTTCGACTATGTGGCCTTCTCCGATAGCCTCAAGGCGAACCCGTCCGCTTACGGCCTTCCACCCTTTCGCACGGGAAATTGCATTGCGGCGCGCGAACAGGCGACCGGCTGCGTCGGCTTCGCCACCTTCGATGGATACCACCCGACCGCCGCTGTCCAGGACGCGATCTTCCAGTCGATGAACACGCAGTTCGCGCTGACCGCCACTGCCGTTCCGGAACCGTCGACCTGGGCGATGATGCTCGCTGGGATCGTAATAATCGGCTGGGCATTGCGTCGGCGTCAGCCTAACCTTGCCGCGTTGGACGCGCTCCGTTGAAGTTGAGGCACGCCGGCGCTCTGCCTTCCGGCTCGGTGCTGTTTAGCGATTTAACTATCGCATCTAGCGGTCATTAATCGGAGACGCATTTTCTTGTGGCGGGCATACTCTATCGCGGCTTAAGCTCGCGTCCGCTAGGGATCGGCATACACATTCCTGAACGCGTTTTTGAATTTTGTTCATATGGTTAATATGCCAAACCATATACTCATCCATTTCAGACTCGCGTCCGTGCCCGGGGGAATGGTCTCGTTCTACGTCAAATTTTGTTAGGTTCGGTGGATACATAACCGGAATATTTCGTATATCCGGACAAACCGTAGCCATGCGCCTCTTCGATATCGTCATCTGATTTGCGATCACAGGTTCTGCATCCACATCAATATTTTGTAAAATCTCTATTAAACTTGAACTTTTACTATCTGTGGGCGCGTTCGTTATATTATTGATCAGTGTAATCATCCGTCGAGCAGCGCTTTGTCTGAAAAAAATTTCGGACGACTCTCGTAATTTCGAAATCTCTCCGCTAAGGCGGAGCCTGTTCAATTCGGACAGCTTGTATTCAATTGCAGCAGTATCAACTTGCCTCTTAGTATCGGCTATCTCTAATTTGGCATCAGCTAATATAATATCAGCATCCGCTGCTTTTTGCAGAGCTTGTTCGGTTTGTTGTTGAACGGCCTCCAGATATTCTTCTCTTTTTAATGATCTGGATTCTATCTGTCGGGCCTTACGTACTGTAATATTTAAATCGGTATTTCTACGGACTATCTCTGACTTGAAAAAATCTTCGACGTCCGAAACCTTAGCCGCTGTCCAAAGAGATAAAACAGACACTATCAAGGCGATGGCGGTGATCCCTAAATTCGTAGCATCTCGAATTTTTTCCCAACTGGTCACAATCTTGCTGACCTCGCCATCTGGTGTGTCTTCCGCACAACTACTCGCCAATCGAGGCGAATGCATAGCACAAGCCTAACGCAATGACCCTAATCAATCCTATTGCTGCTAGTATCGTTACGCCGCGGCGCGGTGCAGCGCCTCCGCCGCCATCTCTGGTTCGCGATCGATCACGATGAGATAGGACCGCACGGCCGGCGGTGGCATCGTCCGGCCGATCTCATATTGCCGGATATTGGCGGCAGGGATCCCGTACCGTTCGGCGAACGCATCTTGCGACAGGCCCAACCGGTTGCGCAGTTTGCGGATCGTCCGCCCCATCTGCGCCCGTTCCACCGCCGCCGCGTCGACGGCGAAGTCCTCCGGATCGTTCGGATCGGCCTCAATGGCCATGATAGGCTCTTTCTTCACCAGCGTTGCTCCTGCGCACCGATATGAACCGGACAGCCTCGCCGCGCATGACATGCACCGCGGTGTGAAGCCGCCCGTTCACCAGACCGACCACCTTGTAACGCTCTTCGCCATCCTCGGGACGGACGGTCGCGATCACCAGATGATCTGCATCGTCGAAGATCGCCGCGCCCAGCGCCAGCGGGACGCCGTGGCGTTCCCGGTTGATGGCGTCTTTCGCGGGGTCGAACTCGATCTGCATGGCCAGACTATGTGTGATTTACACATAGCAGTCAAGGGGCATTGCTCGTCAGAATCGCATGCAGAAAACCTCTGCACGTCGCTCCGCGACGCAATAGTCGCTGATGATATCATCGTTGGTTGGCGTCCAATGTCCGCCATTATCAGCCGTGCCCATCAACCCCACCCCGTCCAGACCTTCCGCCAGACCTTTCCGTAACGTGGGTGCATCGAACGTCAGGTGGAGCACTTTGCGACCGACGGCCGCGTCGGACGATTGCGGCCCGAGATACGTCGCAACCACTTTGCTCACGGGCCTGGCCGCGTTCTGTTCCGTCAGCATCTTTGCCAGCCGCCCCGTTGCCTCGCCAGCACGTTCAATTACATCGGCGTCCCGCGCTCCCTCGCCCAAGTCGATGTCGACGTTCAGGATCGGGCGATAATAGCCCGTCTCGCGGATCACTATCGCCCGGCGCGGGTCGTGGGCGGCCTGCGCCTGACGGTCCCCAGCTGCGATCCCGATCGCCGCCATCCCGAACAGCGCCGTCAGCCATGCGCCGCCGATCGCAGCCTTTCTTCCGATCCGGACACCCGCCAAACCGGGCCGGAGCGGCGGCGCGGACAGGCCGGCGGAGACCAGCAGCAAGAAGACCGCCAGATACATCTGATCGGACATCGCGCCCAGCGCCAACAGGATCGCCAGCGTCGTCCACAACCATCCCGCCAGCCGGCCAGCGCCCGGCCATGCCAATTCGCGATTCACCCTGCCCCCCCGAAAAGGAATTTTCCTACATTAGACTTAAGTCGTAACTGGAACCAATCATGAACATGCAAGGCAGGCCACGCGATGCGACCCGTTTACCGAACCACCCCCGGCTGTGATCTGGGTTGTCCATCCTGTTCGGTCACTTGCGCGGTTGCGACCGCAGTGCGCGACGATCTGTGGCGGGATCTGGAGCGGCGGCTTCGGGAAGCGTCTCTGTCTCCGGGTTTGTCTCGACCAGCGGACCTTGCAACTGCGCGAGCGCGACTGGCAAGTGCAGAGCGAGGCCTCGCGCAAGTTCAGCCCTTGGCAGCCCTTCGTCGAAGCTTCCCAACAGGCCATAGAACATGTTCGTCAGCGCGGTTGCACTAGGCAGGACGACGTCCATCCGGATCGTTGTGGGCGCAGCCATCGGAAGCATCTCGCTCGCCGTCGGCTGACGCGATACATCCTCGCCGCGCAGCCATGCGAGCGACACACCCAGAAGCTGGGCGATCTCGGGCAAGTATCGCGAACGGGTGGTTTTACCGAGAAGGATAAGGCTGATTGCGCCTTGGGTTACGCCAATGTGGCGGGCAATCGCAGACTGGTCCAGCCCGACATCGGCCATTGCTTGGCGCAGACGTTCAGCGGTTGTCGACATGTGCCACGGGATAATCCGGAAATAATAGGTTGCTAGTGGAGTATGCTCTTGATGAGACACTAGCTATCTAGTACGAGTTTGCTCATGAAGTATGAGCGCGCGCATGAGGCATTCCGAAAGGCTGTTGATTCGGCAGGGGGACAAACCGCCTTCGGCCGGATCGTCGGGTGCACCCAAGGCAATATCTGGCAACTGCTCCGCAAGGGGTCTGCGCTGCCGGGTCAATATGTCCTGAAAGCGGAAGCCGCCACCGGTGTTTCCCGTCATGACCTCCGCCCCGATTTGTATCCCCGTGAGACAGAGCGATTAGCGACGTCGGCCCGTCCGGTCGCTTTCCATCATACCGCTGAAATGCAGGGACCGTGCGCATGACTATCGTTACGATCGCGCCCGACGCCCTAGCGGTACGGGCGACCGTGGACGCGTTCGCGTTCTTCCTCCCAGATCATGAAGGCAAGCCGCAGGAGGCGTTGGCGATTCAACCCGCCTTCCGTGTCGGGGATCAGCCGCCTGAGGTCGTTGAGATCGAACGGAATTTCTTTGAAGAGTCCGCCATATCCCAGCGACTCTACATATTCGAGCGCGGCGAAGCGATACGCCTCCAATGTTGGCGGGATCTGGTCACCACATATTTCTCGAAAAGCCGGATATTGCTCATCGTTCGGCCAGAGGACCGGGTAGATCTGTACTGCCATGGCACGCTGCTTTCGGTCATCGGTGGAAGATCGACTGTAAAGGGCACGGATCGGCCGGCAACCGGGTCTTTCGAAGGACCGGCGGCATGACGAAGGTCCGACCCGCGCTCAGCTTCGCGCAGGCGACCACCCGTGTCGCCGGTCTGATCGGCTATGGCGAGGCCGCGCGCATCACCGGCCGGTCGGTCCGCGCGGTCCGGTACTGGACCGAGGATGACCGCGACGGCGAGCCGACGATCAGCCAGGCGCTGACGCTCGACGCCGCATGGTCCGCCGCGGGCGGGGAGGGTGCGCCGATCCTCGAATGCTATGCCGTGCAGCTGGACGTCCGTCTGTCGGACCTGCGCCCCTGCCGCGCGCAACTGACCAGCGATATCGGTCTCGTCGCGCAGGAAGTGGGCGACGCCATTCATCACGCGCTCGTCGTCACCGCGCCGGGCGCCAGCCCCGCGGCGGTCCACCGCGCAATCACCGAGACCGAGCAGGCGCAGGGCCATCTGGCCACGCTTGTCCGCCGGCTCGGATCCTTCCTGAAACCGGCCGGGGTGGCCGGTTCCGGATCCTTGGGGGGAACCCGAAAGTGAAGCGCGTCCAACGTCCTCGACATCCGACCATGGCCTGCCCGCATTGCGAGGAGCGGCTGACCGTGCGCGGCAGCGAACAGATTACGCTCACCGTGCGCGAATTGCGCATGGACTGCGGCGAATGCGGCGCGCGGCTGGTCGCCCAGCTCTCGCTGGTCCGCACCGTGCGCGAAAGCGATTGCCGCAACGACGAGGTCCGCCTCCCTTTTTCCAATCCCGCCCGCTTGCGGGATCGGCCGCGCCGGCCGGCGAACGACGACGCGCCGATCCCGGCGAATGACGATGGCCCGGACATTCCGGCCGCCGCGATCGGTGCTGCCCTGACGCCGGGCTGATCCGCCGGCGGTTCGCGCCGCCGGTGCATCCCTTTCTGCCTGACCAGACGGACACGGTTCCCCCGCTTGTCCGAACGCCACTCCCTTGTCCGAAGAAGGAGCCTGCTTGTGCCGATGCCACCCCGTCTGCGCGATCCCGCCCGCTTGCCCGGTCGCACGCCCGATCGCGCCCTGACCGCGGCGCAGGCGCACCCGCGCTGGGTCGCGATCGTCGTCATCATTCTCTGCGCGATCGTCGCGATCCCGACGCTGACGATCCTCGCGCTCGCCCGCGTCCAGGGCGACCGCCGATGATCCGCCCCGCGCCCCGTGCCCCCCTTTTCCATGAGGTCGTCATGACGCCTGCCGCCTATCTCCGCCTGCGCCGCGCCGCCGCCGGCCTGTCGCATGAAGACGCCGCCGCCGCGCTCGCCCCGCGCATCGCCGACCGCAGCCTCGCCGCCACGCTGCTGCGCCTGTGGGAAACGGACGGCGTGATCGGGGAGGCGGAGGACATTGCGCGCCTGAGCCATGTCTATCCGCTCGACATTTTCGTCTACCGCCAGCTTTGCGAGGAACCGGCCGATCGTCACCCGCGCATCTGCACCGGCTGCGGGTGCAGCGCGAACGATGCCTGCGTCCGCAACCTGTCGGCCAATTGTCACTGGATCGCGGACGATCTGTGCAGCGCCTGCTCGGAAAGCGTCACTGTTTCGCCCGCCGCATGGATGCGTCACGCGATCAACCGCACCACGGGCGAAGGCCTGCGCGCATGATCGGCCATGCCGGCCGGGCGCGCGCCACGCTGCCGATGCGTGCAATCCGCGGCATCCACGCGCAGAACTGCCATTGCCCGCGCTGTATGCATCATGCCGCGGTCCGCGCCGATCCGCGCGAACGCACGATCCGCGCGATCATGTTCGCCGCCGCGCTCCTGATCGGCGGCGCGCTCGGCCATGCCGTCACACCGCAGGATCTCGCCGCGGAGATCCGGGCGACCGTCGCTGGAGCCGTGCCATGATCTGCCCCGGATGCAGCGGCCAATTTTATAATGACAACGATCAGGTCGATGATCGGGACGCGCTGGTCGCACTGATCACCGCGCTCCTCGCCGACGATCGCAAGCTCGCCCGCATCATGGCCTGCCGCATCTTCACCGATGGCGATCTGTCCGCCGTCGACGCGGCCATCTTCCGCGCCCCCGCATGTCCCAAGGAGAAAGCCCATGGCTGACGACACCGTCGCCGCCGACCAGTTGCGCCTGTTCATCGAACGCATCGAGCGGCTCGAGGAAGAGAAGAAGGGCATGGCCGACGATATTCGGGATGTTTACGTGGAGGCCAAGTCGCAAGGCTTCGTTCCCGCGACCATGAAGGTCATCGTCCGCCTCCGCAAAATGGAAAAAGACGCGCGCGACGAAATGGACGCGCTCGTCGAAACCTACCGCAATGCGCTTGGCCTGCTCTGAAATGCGGGCCGTGACGATCCATCTCTGGAGGAACCTTCTTGGGTGCCGGAGCGCGCTGGGCACCCGACAGGGGCAAGCCCTTTCGCGGACGATCCGGGAAACCGGTTTCCGATCGCGTGTCTTGATGCGTTGCCATGCGTTGGCGCGATGCGGGACAATCCCGTTCATTCCAAGGCTTAACGCCTTGACTCCCTTGGTAGTCAAATCCACGCTCGCTCCCGTCATTGCGCAAAGGGCAGTGATGCGGATTGGAAACCGCACCGACCAAGGCCAGCGGCGCGCCGAAACTCGATTTCGAGCGCGCTTTGTTATGGCTGGGCATAGTGGGAGGCTTCGGCCTGCCGCTTCCCTTGGTCGGCGGTTTTCCAACCTGCTGTGTCCAGCCACCAGATTGGAAACTGGTGGCCGGACTCCTTTGACCAGGGGAGCGACATGCCACTTCACCGGAATCATATCGAAGCGCCGCCTGCTCTTGCCCGGGCGGAAGCCGTTCGCATCGGGGGGCATCTGCGTGCGGATCGGATCCCCGCGCCCAGGTCGGGCGCGGGGGCATGGACGCTGTTCGCGATCCCACACTGACGCCAGTGTCCGGCCATGACGCGCGCCACCCTGCGCGATGTCTACGCCGGCTGCTTCATCCGTCACTGCGGTGAAGCCCACAGGTCAGGGCCGCAGGCGCAACGCATCATCGCACGCCAGCACGACGCCATCGGCCGCACCTCGGGCGGAGCCGCGCCAGACCGGCTTGGCATTGCTGTGCCGCGCCGCGTCTCGAACGAGGCTGTTCTCATGACGCGTCCGCCCGATGCGCTCGACCCGCGCATGATCGCCATTCACCGTCTCATCGAATCGATCGTCGAAAGCCGCGTCAGCGCACGTGCGCCGCAGCGGCCGACGGTGCCCGTCGGGCCGAAGCGCATTGCGGAAGCCCTGCGCGCAATCCAGCGCCTCCGCCGCAGCCGCGCTATGTTCCTGCCGGATCTGTTCGCGGATCCTGCATGGGACATGCTGATCGATCTCGTCGCCGCGACGATCGAGGGGAAGACGGTCAGCGTCAGCAGCCTCTGCATCGCCGCCGCCGTACCGCCCACCACGGCGTTGCGTCACATCGATGTCTTGATCGCCGCCGGTTGTATGCGGCGTCGGCCCGACGACCGCGACGGAAGACGCATCCTGATCGATCCGGACCCGGCCATCGTCGAAGCCATGTCGCTCTGGACGACACGCGCGATCGAGGCGCTCGCATGAGCCGCCGGCCGGCTTCCGCGCGCCCGACCGCCACCAGCCGCGACGTCCGCGCCGGCTGCTTCACCTGTCACGACGGCGAAGCGCGCTGGTTCGGTCCGCAGGCCCAGGGCACCGCCGCCCGCCATCACGATGCGACCGGCCACGTCACCTGGACCGATGTCGCGCTGTCCGTCCGCTACGGCCACCCCAAAAGCGACCCGCGCCAGCTCGACATCGAAGCAGCGATCACCGCTCGCACACCCTGACCCACGCCGCCCAACCCCGCCCGCCAAAGCGCCAGAGGATCCGATGCCCGCCCCCGAAACCGCTACCGCTACCGAAATCATGCTCAAGCTGCCGGACGTAATCGAACGCACCGGCCTGAGTCGCCCGTCCATCTACCGTCTGATGGGAATCGGACTTTTCCCCCGAAACCACCGCCTCTCCATCCGCGCCGTCGGCTGGAAGCGGTCAGAAATCGAAAAATGGATGAACAGCCGCACCCACGCCTGACGCCAAACGGATCGCGATGTTGGGGGTATTTCCGGGGGTATCCGGGTTCAGGGAACTACAAAAATGTCATTCAAAGCATACATCTATCCGAATAAATCGACCGTAGCCCTGTCCACCAACGCCGCATGGCAGGCCGTTGGTTTTGTTCGATCTCCCTTCCGATGCGGACGAACCCGAAGCGGGTTCGTCCTCTCACGATTTCGGAATGAGCGGCGGACTTAGTAGCCTTTCCAGATCCGGACATAGTCCACCTGCATGAGCTGAGGATCCCGTGTCGCGGCCGTGGCGGGGGCGCCCCAGCCGCCCATGGCAAGGTTCACGATCGGGTAGAAGGCCTGTTTCAGATCGGCCGGCACCTTCATCACGCAGGAGACCTTGCCGTCCAGATAGAAGGTCGCGGTGGTGGCGTTCCAGTGGAAGCCATAGCGGTGATAGCCATAACCATAATTGGGGATGGGGACGCGGCAACCCTTGTTGACCCAGCCGGCCTGCTTGCTGTGGATGCCCATCACGGCCATCGGAACGCCGTTTTCGACCTTCATTTCGACGATATCGATTTCCGGCGGCCAGCCCCATTTTTGCGGGAGGAGCCAGAAAGCGGGCCAGGATTCAGTGGTGGGCAGCCAAAGAATCGACGCCTCGATATAGCCATATTGGAAGGTACTGCCGCGGTTCGCGCTGCCCTTGATCATCGCGCTCGACCAGTCCGCCTTGCGGATGGCCTGCGCATAGGCATCCCCCGCCCCCTCGGCGACCACCTTGGCGGCGACGCGATTCTTGGTCGCCTGATCCATGCGTTTGGCCAGGAACAGCGCGGTGCCGCCGCTATCATATTGTTTCTGGGTGACCAGCGTGTCGATGCCCAGATAATCCTGATCGACATAGATTTGCCGCTCCCCGGTTCCGGGAAGGATGCGGTTGCTGATGGTGTTCGGCCATGGCGAGAATCCACGGTCCCAGTCGTTCGGACTGAGGCCGGTGGTGAATTCGTCTGACCAGGATGGCGGACGTTTGACGATTTCCGATACCGGCAGCGATTGCGCGCCGGCCAACGTTGCGCTGGCCAGAACCAGCGTCCCCAGCGTGATACGAAGCATTGCCTGATTCCTCTCAAGGCGTACCTGCATTCCGCCCAGAGCGAATTAACCAAGGTTAGAGTTGGGGCAAACTGGCCGCGCGACGAGTGGGCGCAGCGGTGCGGCAGGCTGGTATTTTTCTACCCATCTCACTGGAACCGTTAGCGTTTTTGCGTTTCGCCGGGTTAGTCGTGGTCGCGCATCAGCGGCAGGGATGCGGAGTGGCGCAACGTCGCCTGAACCTGATGCACGCGGTCGTGGAAATAGCGTGCATAGCTGTTGCCGGACCGATTTTCCGGCCATGCCTCGACCGTGCCTGCGGTGAGCAGACCGAGCAGCGCCACGAACCGGATACCGGTCGTGATCCGCCCCATCGTGGTGCAGCGGGTGGCCTTGGCGGTGCCGTCATTGCCGTTCGTCGTCATGAGAAGGCGTGTAACAGGCATTTGTTTCTGAATTTTGTCTCGACACACACATAGGGTAGCAAAAGACCAGGAGTGCGACAGGCGGCGTGCCGGGATTTCGAGCGTGGTGGGCGGCGCGGGCAGTGGATTGACGGAGCGGCCTGCGCGTTCCATCCATCCGGCACGCCGCTGTGATCCGGAGCTTTGCCGTCCATGTCCGTCCGTACCCTTTCCCGCCTGACCCTGTCCGCGACCGGCCTGATCGCAGCCTGCGCGCTTCCCGCTCTCGCCGCCGCGCAGCCCGTGCAGACGATGGCGCAGGTGCAGCCGGTGCCGAACAATGTGCCGGCGGCGCGCGACATTCCCTATCTGGGCACGATCAAACTGGTGGTGGACGCGACCGATCTGCAACGCGGCATTTTCGGCGTGCGCGAGACGATTCCGGTGGCGCAGGCGGGGCGGATGACCCTGCTCTTTCCGAAATGGTTGCCCGGCAACCATGCGCCGCGCGGGCCGATCGACGATGTCGCGGGGCTGACGATCAGCGCGGGTGGGCAGGTGCTGCCATGGAAGCGCGATCCGGTCGAGGTCTATGCGATCCATGTCGACGTGCCGCAGGGCGTGACCGAAGTGACGGTGGCGTTCCAATATGTCTCCCCCGTCACGGGCACGCAGGGGCGGGTGGTGATGACCCCCGACATGCTGAACCTGCAATGGAACCTGACCGCCTTCTACCCCGCCGGCTATTATGCGCGGCAGATTCCAGTGGCGGCGACCGCGATCCTGCCCGCGGGCTGGCGTTATGGCGTGGCGCTGGAACCGGTCGATCCGGCGGCGACCGGGACGGTGGCGTTCAAGCCCGTGTCGTTCGAGACGCTGGTGGACAGCCCGATGTTCGCCGGCCGGCATTTCCGGCAGGAACAGCTTGCGCCGGGCGTGCGGCTGAACATCGTCGCGGATACGGCGGAGGAACTGGCGGCGACGCCCGACCAGATCCAGAAGCATCGCAATCTGGTGACGCAGGCGACCAGGCTGTTCGGCGCGCAGCATTATGACCATTATGATTTCCTGCTGGCGATCACCGACAAGATGGGCAGCATCGGGCTGGAGCATCATCGCTCGTCCGAAAACGGCGTCGACCCGGGCTATTTCACGAAGTGGAATGACGGCGCGGGCGAGCGCAACCTGTTGCCGCACGAATATACGCATAGCTGGGACGGGAAGTATCGGCGCGGGGCCGATCTCTACACCGCCGAATATTCGGTGCCGATGCGCAATTCGCTGCTGTGGGTGTATGAGGGGCAGACCCAATATTGGGGTTATGTGCTGCAGGCGCGGTCCGGCCTCGTGTCCAGGGAGGATACGCTGGCGGCTTATGCGTCGATCGCGGCGCAACTGGATACGCGGCCGGGACGCAGCTGGCGGCCGCTGGTGGACACCACCAACGATCCGATCCTGTCCGCGCGGCGGCCGCAGCCCTGGGTAAGCTGGCAGCGGGCAGAGGATTATTATAATGAGGGACTGCTGATCTGGCTGGATGCCGACATGCAGATCCGCGAACTGACCGGCGGGCGGAAGTCGCTGGACGATTTCGCGAAACTGTTCTTCGGGATGAACGATCGCGACTGGGGCGTGCTGACCTACGACTTCGCCGATGTGGCGGCGGCGCTGAACAAGGTCGTACCCTATGACTGGAACGGGTTCCTCGACGCGCGCGTCAACCGGATCGCGCCACGTGCGCCGCTCGGCTGGGTGGAGAAGGGCGGCTATAAGCTGGTCTATGCGGCGGAGCCGACGCAGTGGTGGAAGAATAATGAGAAGGGGGCGAAGATGTCCAACCTCGTCTATTCGCTCGGCTTCGTCGTCGGATCGGATGGCGGGTTGCAGCAGGTGATCTGGAACAGCCCGGCCTATCGTGCGGGTCTGACTACCGGCGCGACGATCACGGCCGTCGCCGGCAAGGCCTATGATGCCGATGCGCTGAAGGCGGCGATCAAGGCGGCGCAGACGACGAAGCAGCCGGTGGAGCTGCTGGTGAAGCAGGGCGACCGGTTCCGGACGGTGTCGATCCCTTATTATGACGGGCTGAAATATCCGCGGCTGGAAAAGGCGGGGGGCGGGACCGCACGGCTCGATACGCTGCTGACGGCGCGCTGACCCTGATGTGGCGCTTCTGGGTCGATCGCGGCGGCACCTTCACCGATCTCGTGGCGCGCGGGCCCGACGGCGCGATCCGGACCGCCAAACTGCTGTCGGAAGATCCGGAGCGTTATGAGGATGCGGCGGTCGCGGGGATCCGCCGGCTGACGGGGGTGGCGGCGGGCGCGTTGCCGCCGCTGGAATTGCGGATGGGGACGACCGTCGCCACCAATGCCCTGCTGGAGCGCAAGGGCGCGCGGACGTTGCTGGCGATCACCGCCGGGTTCAGCGATGCGCTGCGGATCGGCAACCAGAACCGGCCCGATATCTTCGCGCGCGACATCATGCTGCCCGAGCCGCTTTATGAGGCGATGGTGGAGATTGACGAGCGGGTGACGTCCGAAGGCGAAGTGCTGGCGGCGCCCGACGCTGAGCGGGTGCGGGCGGATCTGTCGGCGGCGTTCGATGCGGGGTATCGGGCGATCGCGATCGTGCTGATGCATGGACACCGCCATCCGGCGCATGAGCGGATCGTCGCAGAGATTGCGCGCGCGGTGGGCTATACGCAGATTTCGGTCAGCCATGTGGTGGGGCCGCTGGTCAAGCTGATCGGGCGCGGGGACACGACGGTGGCGGACGCCTATTTGTCGCCGGGGCTGGCGGCCTATGTCGACCGGGTGCGGGGCGCGCTGGGGGCGGAGGCGCGTGCCTTGTTCATGCGATCGAGCGGGGGACTGGTGGACGGCGCGCTGTTCCATGGGCGCGATGCGATTCTGTCGGGGCCGGCGGGCGGCATCGTGGGCATGGCGCATACGGCCGAGGCGGCGGGTGTGCGCGATGTGATCGGGTTCGACATGGGGGGGACGTCGACCGACGTGTCGCATTATGCCGGACGGTATGAGCGGACCAACGAGGCGGTGGTGGCGGGCGTCCGCATCCGCGCGCCGATGATGCGGATCCACACCGTCGCCGCGGGTGGGGGATCCATCTGTTCGGTGGAACAGGGGCGTTTTAAAGTGGGGCCGGAATCGGCGGGGGCGGTGCCGGGGCCGGCTTGCTACCGGCGCGGCGGGCCGTTGACCGTGACCGATTGCAACCTGCTGCTCGGGCGGATCCGGGCGGCGGACTTCCCCGCCTTGTTCGGGCCGGACGGGAACCAGTCGCCGGACCGCGACGCGGTGGTGGCGCGCTTTGCCGAACTGGGGCTGGACATGCCGGCCGAAGCGGCGGCGGAAGGGTTTCTGGCAATTGCGGTGGCGAACATGGCCAATGCGATCAAGGCGATCAGCACCGCGCGCGGGCATGATGTGACGCGCTATACGCTCGCCTGTTTCGGCGGGGCGGGCGGGCAACATGCCTGTCTGGTTGCCGATGCGCTGGGGATGGGGCAGGTGATGATCCACCGCCATGCCAGCCTGTTGTCGGCTTATGGCATGGGGCTGGCGCGGATCTCGGCGGTGCGCGAACGGACGCTGGGGATCGCACTGGACGACGGGGCCGGGGCGGCGATCGCTGCGGCGGTGGCGGCGCTTTCGGACGAGGCGCGGGGCGAACTGGCGGCGCAGGGGATCGGCGATGCGACGATCGCGGGCAGCGCGCATCTGCGCCAGCCGGGGAGCGAGAGCGCGATCGAGGTGCTGCTGGACACGCCGGATGCGATGGCGGCGGCCTATGCCGAGGCTTATCGCGCGCGCTTCGGCTATGCGAGCGATGCGGTGCCGGTGCTAGACATGCTGCGGATCGAGGCGATCGAGCCGGGCGATGCCGGCGACGATGCCGGATGGTCGGCCATAAGCGAGGACCGGGCGGAGACTGCGACGGCGTGGATGGCGGGGGCGGCGCGCAGCGTGGCGGTGCGGTGGCGCGATGCGCTGGCGGCGGGGACGCTGGTGGATGGACCGGCGCTGATCGTCGATGCGACATCGACCGTGGTGGTCGATCCGGGCTGGTGCGCGCGCGTCGATACGCTCGGCAATCTGATGCTGGAGCGGGTGGCGGCGATCGGCGAGGTCGTGGTCGGCACCGCGCTCGATCCGGTGCGGCTGGAGATTTTCGACGGGCAATATATGTCCATTGCCGAGGAAATGGGGGCGGCGCTCCAGCATAGCGCGTCGTCGGTCAATATTCGGGAACGGCTGGATTTTTCCTGCGCGTTGTTCGACGGCGGCGGCAATCTGATCGCCAATGCGCCGCATATTCCGGTGCATCTGGGGTCGATGGGCGACAGCATCCGCACGATCATCGCCAATCGTAGCGGCGGGGCGGACGGGCGCGGAATCCGGCGCGGGGACGTCTATGCGCTGAACGCGCCTTATGCGGGCGGCACGCATCTGCCCGATCTGACGGTGGTGATGCCGGTCTTTGCGGACGGCGGCGGCGATGCGCCCGACTTCTTCGTCGCGGCGCGCGGGCATCATGCCGATCTGGGCGGGATCAGCCCCGGATCGATGCCGCCGGGCAGCACGAGCGTGCTGGAAGAAGGCGTGTTGTTCGACGATGTGCTGGTGGTGGACGAAGGTGCCTTCCGCGAGGCGGCGGTGCGCGCGCTGCTGGCGGGCGGGGCGTGGCCGGCGCGCGATCCCGATCGCAACATCGCCGATCTGCGCGCGCAGATCGCGGCCTGCGCACGCGGGCGGGCGGGGCTGGACGGGCTGGTGGCGGCCTATGGGCTGGCGACGGTCGCCGCCTATATGGAGCATGTGCAGGCCAATGCCGATGCGGCGGTGCGCGCGCTGATCGCGGACCTCCCCGACGGGCGCTTCGCCTATGAAATGGACGGCGGCGCGGTGGTGCGGGTGGCGGTGACCATCGACCGCGTGGGCCGGACGGCGACGGTGGATTTCACCGGGACCAGCGACCAGTTGCCGACCAATTTCAACGCGCCGCGATCGATCACGCGCGCGGCGGTGATGTATGTGTTCCGGACGTTGGTAGGCGGGACGATCCCGATGAACGATGGCTGCCTGCGCAGCGTGCGGATCATCGTGCCGGATGGGTCGATGCTGTCGCCGCGCTACCCGGCGGCAGTGGTAGCGGGGAATGTCGAGACCAGCCAGGTGGTGACCGATGCGCTGTACGGCGCGCTGGGCGTGCTGGCGGCGAGCCAGGGGACGATGAACAATTTCACCTTCGGCAATGATGCGCACCAATATTATGAGACGATTGCGGGCGGGGCGGGGGCAAGCGCGGCGGCGGACGGCGCGAGCGCGGTGCAGACGCATATGACCAACAGCCGGCTGACCGACCCCGAAATCTTTGAGGACCGGTTTCCGGTGCTGCTGGAACGCTTTGCGATCCGGACGGGATCGGGCGGCGCGGGCGTGCGGCGCGGCGGCGACGGCGTGGTGCGGCATGTGCGGTTCCGGGAGGCGATGACCGCAGGCATCCTGTCCAACCGGCGGCGGGTGGCGCCGTTCGGGCTGGACGGCGGGGCCGATGGTGCGGCGGGGGTGAACCGGGTGCGGCGGGCGGACGGATCGGTCGAGGATCTGGGATCGACCGCTTTGGTGGAGATGGCGGCGGGGGATGCGTTTTTGATCGAGACGCCGGGTGGCGGCGGGTTTGGCTTGGGTTCGTGAGAAAGATTTTGCCGGGCATCCGCCGATGCCGTGCCCCGGCGCAGGCCGGGGCCTTGGTGGTGGGGTTTTACCTAGGCCCCGGCCTGTGCCGAGGCACGGTGGGCTGATGGGCCTGTTAGGCGCACAGCCATGCTAGTCCTCTCCGGCATCCTCGTCGTCGCGCTGGGCTTCGTGCTGCGGTTCAATCCGTTGCTGGTGGTGACGGCGGCCGCGCTGGTGACGGGGCTGGCGGCGGGGCTGGAGCCGCTGGCGATCCTGGCGGCGTTCGGGAAGGCGTTCAACGACACGCGCTATGTGACGATCATCTATATCGTGCTGCCGGTGATCGGCATCCTGGAACGGCAGGGATTGCAGGCGCGGGCGCGCGGGCTGGTGGCGGCGATGCGCGGGGCGACGGTGGGGCGGTTGCTGCTGGGCTATCTGCTGTTCCGGCAGGTGACGGCGGCGCTGGGGCTGACATCGGTCGCGGGGCATCCGCAGACCGTCCGGCCACTGGTCGCGCCGATGGCGGAGGCGGCGGCCGCGACGCAGGGGTTCGACGCGGAGGCGCGCGAGCGGGTGAAGGCGCTGGCGGCGGGGACGGACAATATCGGGCTGTTCTTCGGCGAAGATATCTTCATCGCGATCGGATCGATCCTGCTCATCAAGGGGACGATGGCGCAATATGGCTATGACATCGCGCCGATCCATTTGTCGCTCTGGGCGATCCCGACCGCGATCGCCGCGCTGATCGTGCATGGCGGGCGGCTGTTGTGGCTGGACCGGCGCATGGGCCGGCGCAACAAGGCGCGGCGATGATCGGGCTGGGCTTCGTCTATGCGGTGGCGGGAGCGACCTTCGCGGCCTTTGCCGGGTCGGCCTTTTTGGACCGGAGCAACCCGAAACGGTTCGGCACGGCGGCGTTCCATGCGCTGATCGCGCTCAGTTTTCTGGCGGGCGACCGGCTGGGCGACATCGGCAATGGCGTGCTGGTGCTGGCCTTGGTCGCGTTGGCAGGGACGGGCGCGATGGGGCGCGGGGCGGCGGATGGCGGCGCGGTGAATGGCCGCGTCCATGGCAACCGGCTGTTCCTGCCGGCGCTCATCATTCCGCTGGTGGCGCTGGCGGGCACGTTGCTGCGGCCGGACTGGATCGATCCGAAACAGGTGACTCTGGTGTCGCTGACGCTGGGCGTGCTGGCGGCGTTGATCGCCTGTTACGCATGGTTCCGGCCTGCCATCGCCGCGCCGATCGATGCGGGGCGGCAGTTGATGGACGGGGTCGGCTGGGCAGCGGTGCTGCCGCAGATGCTGGCGGCGCTGGGGGCGGTGTTCGCGCTGGCGGGCGTGGGCGAGGTGGTCGGCGGGCTGGCGGGACGGGCGATTCCGGACGGTAATCTGTTCATGGCGGTGCTCGTTTATGCGCTGGGCATGGCGGGGTTCACGATCGTGATGGGCAATGCCTTCGCCGCCTTCCCCGTGATGACCGCGGCGATCGGCATTCCGGTGCTGGTGCGCGGCTTTGGCGGGGATCCCGCGCTGATTGCGGCGATCGGGATGCTGGCGGGCTTTTGCGGCACGCTGCTGACGCCGATGGCCGCCAATTTCAATCTGGTGCCGGCGGTGCTGCTGGACCTGAAGGACCGCAATGCGGTGATCCGCGCGCAGGCGCCGACCGCGATCGTGCTGCTGGCGGTGAATATCCTGCTGATCTATTTTCTGGGGTTCCGGACATGACGATGCTGACCGCCGAAACCGCCGCGCGCTTTGCCGATCTGACGCTGGGGCATGTCGAGCGGCCATGGCCGTATAAGCTGGATCAGGTGCTGACCGGGCCGGACGATGTGCAGATGCCGTCCGTGCTGCACCCGGCCTTTCATGGCAGTTTCGACTGGCATAGCTGCGTGCATGGCTGGTGGCAGTTGATGCGGATCGCGCGGCTGTTTCCCGATCTGCCGCAGGCCGCCGCGATCCGGGCGCGGGCAGATGTGGTGCTGACCGTGGAGAAGTTGGGCGGCGAGCGCGCCTATCTCGACCGGCCGGGGACAGGCGGGTTCGAGCGGCCTTATGGCTGGGGCTGGGCGCTGGCGCTGCATCATGAGCTGGCGCGGCATGACGATCCGCGCCGGGCGGAGGCGATGCGGCCGCTGGCGGAGGCGTTCTCGGCGCGCTGGGCAGGCTATCTGCCGAAGCTGACCTATCCGATCCGCACCGGGACGCATGGCAGCACGGCATTCGCGCTGATCCTGACGCTGGAATGGGCGGAGGCGCGCGATCCGGCGCTGGCGGCGCTGATCCGTGCGCGCGCGATCGACTGGTTCGGGCGGGACCGCGCGGCGCAGGCGTGGGAGCCGAATGGCGATGATTTCCTGTCGGCGACCCTGGTGGAAGCCGTGCTGATGACGCGCGTGCTGGGGGCGGATTTCCCGCGCTGGTTCGCGGACTTCCTGCCGGACGTGGCGCAGGGGCAGCCGGCAACCCTGTTCGTGCCGGCCACCGTGTCCGACCGCAGCGACGGGAAAATCGCGCATCTGGACGGGCTGAATTTGAGCCGGGCCTGGTGCTGGTTCCGGCTGGCGGATGCGGCAGGGATGCCGGACTTGCGCGCGGTGGCGCGGACGCATTTGCAGGCTGCGCTACCGCATGTGGCGGGGGATTATATGGGGGAGCACTGGCTGGCGACGTTCGCCTTGCTGGCGCTGGATGCGCAGGGGGACGATGATGCGTAGGGGGCTGAGGAGCCTCTGGCTGGCGGGGCTGCTGATGACAGGCGGCTGCACTGCGGTGGTCGATCAGGCGTCCTTGTTCCCGACGATGGCGGCCCCCGTGCCGACACCGGTGCTGGCGGTGCCGCCGGGCTATGCGCTGGACGAGCGGATGCTGGAGCTGCCGGGGCTGGGGCAGGTCCATGCCGTGCGGCTGTCGCGGCCGGGGACGGTGGGGACCATCCTGTACAGCGGCGGCAACCAGTCCTTCGTCGCGAAATCGGGGGCGCGGTTCGCGCGGCTGGCGGCGCTGACGGGGGCGGACATCATCGCCTATGATTATCCGGGGCGGGGCGGGACGACGGTGCCCGCGACCGTCGATGCGCTGATCGCGATCGGGCCAGCGCTGCGCACCGCCTATGGCGCGGCGGGCTGGATGAAGCCGGGGCCGGTCTGGGCCTATGGCTTTTCACTGGGGGGTGGGCCGGCGTCCAATCTGGCGGCGACGGGTGGCCTGTCCGGGCTGGTGCTGGAAGCGACGGCGGCGGACATTCCGGCGGTGGGACGCGACTGGGTGCCGCCGCTGTTGCGCCCGTTCGTGCGGATCAAGGTCGATGACGATCTGAAGCGCTATGATTATCAGGGCTATGTGCAGCGCGCGGGCGTGCCGGTGCTGTTGCTGGCGGGGCGTGACGATGACGTGGTGCGCGGGCGGACGGTGGCGCGCTTTGCCGCGACGTTGCGGCAGGCGGGTGTTTCCGTCACGCTGGCGACGGTGCCGGGCAAGCATGGCGCGGCGATCGCGACCGATGAGGGCGTGGCGGCGGTGCGCGCCTTTCTGGCGCGGACGGGGCGGTTGGGGGGAATGCCGTCATCCGGAATTCGTTGAGGCAACCGTCCATCCCGAGCGCAGCCGAGGGATCTCTTCGAGTGTAGTCGAGAAGCCTGAAGGCTGGCGGCCTCGGCTTCGCTCGGCCGGTCCCTCGACTTCGCTCGGGATAAGCGGGTCGAGGGGCATGACGTCCCGAAGATGGTTACAAGCGGAAATAGACGCCGGCCATGACCTGTTCGGGATCGTAGCTGCCGCTGGTCAGGCGGCGGCGATATTCGAGGCGCGCGCCCAGATAGCTGCCGAAGGTGTAGCGTGCGCCGAGGCCGTAGATCAGCCCGTCCAGGTTTTCCCGGTCTTTACTGGTGTCTCCCTGCGCCGGGGTGCCGCCGATGACATCGACCTTTTCCGCGCCATAGCCGGCAAGGCCGTAGGTGGCGAGGCCGGGGATGATGTTCAGCCCGGCGCGGGCGGTGGCGGACCAGTTCCAGTCGGCCTTGGTGCGCAGCGTGAAGGCGGTCTCGCCACGGCCGCCAAGTCCGATGGTATCGGCATTGCTCTTGCCGACATTCCCTTCGACCGCGAGATAGCCGAACGGCATGGACGGCAGTTCGACGCCCGCGAATGCGCCGTAATCGGCGGATTTGTCGCGCCCGCCGAACGTGTCGCGCTTTCCCTGTCCACCTTCGACGCCGACATAGACATGCGGCAGGAACGGGATGGATTGGGCCGCCGCGAGGCCGGGGGTGGCGAGCGCGAACAAGGCGATCAGGCGGGGTGCGGGCATGGCGGCAATTCCTACGGAATACGAGAACGGGATCTTCCGCGCCGAATAGCCGGGACAGGGGGACCGCGCACCGCTTATGCGACGGGGCGTGACGCGGTGGGACGCGGCTGCACCCGAGCGCCGGGGCGGGGCGTTCGAAATGCGATCAATGGCGAGGGGGTAAGACATGCGGCGGATCGGGAAGGCGGTGGGCAAGGGATTGCTGTTTCTGGTCGTGGGATTGTGCCTTGCGATCGTCTGTATTCCGCCCTTTCTGGACCGCATCTATTATCGCGGGCCGGTTTCGGATCATTTTGATAGCGCGCGATTCTTCAATCCGGGCGAGCGGGGCATGGTGTCGCGCCGGGGGTTTTCCGCAGGGATGCTGCGCTTCCTGAGCGGGCGGGACCGGGCGGCGTGGCCGGCGGTGGTGCCGGTGACGCCGGGCTATGCGCTGGCCGGGCTGACGCCGTGCCCGGCGCAGGGCGGCGGGGTGGTGCATGAGGCATGGGCGCGGTGCGCGCCGGCGGCGTCGATCGATCCGCAGCGGATGGCGGTGACGTGGATCGGCCATGCGACCGCGCTGGTGCAGACGCAGCGGCTGGCGATCCTGACCGATCCGATCTGGTCCGATCGCGCATCGCCCGTGGGCTTTGCGGGGCCGAAGCGGGTGCGCGCGCCGGGCATCCGGTTCGACGATCTGCCGAAGATCGATGTCGTCCTCATCAGCCATAATCATTACGACCATCTCGATCTGGCGACGCTGAAACGGCTGTGGGACCGCGACCGGCCGCTGGTCGTGACGGCGCTGGGCAATGACGCGGTGCTGCGCGGTGCGGGGATCCCGGCGGTCACGCGCGACTGGGGCGGGGTGGTGAACGTCACGCCGGCGGTGTCGGTGGTGGTGGAGCGCGTGCATCATTGGGGATCGCGTTACGGCGTGGACCGCAACCGCGCGCTGTGGTCGGGCTTCACGGTGCGGGCGCCGGGCGGCAACATCTTCTTCGCGGGCGATACGGGGTATGACGGGGGCCGTTGGGCGGCGGAGGCGGCGCGGCAAGGGCCGGTGCGGCTGGCGATCCTGCCGATCGGGGCCTATGCGCCGCGCACGCTGATGGAAGACGCGCATATGAACCCGGCGGAGGCGGTGGCCGTCTATCGGCGGCTGGGCGCGCGCCACGGGCTGGGCGTGCATTGGGGGACATTCCAATTGACCGAAGAGGCGCTGGATGCGCCGCCGCGCGCGCTGGATGCGGCGTTGATGCCGGGCGAGCGCGGGCGGTTCCGTATCACAGCGGCGGGAGTGCCTTGGGAGGTGCCGCGCTGAACGGGGCGGCGGCCGGCTCTTTTTTCGTGTCTATCCTCCATATGGAGGATGTACGCTGGTGCGGTGCCTGCCACAGATGGTCCACCGAAGGGGGCTTTGGCCTGCGTCGCACGCATGAACCGGTGAGGACGCGCGTCTCCGGCGCGCTCCGGGGATGGTCATGTGGTCGGCATCCGGCATCGCGCCACCGTCCATGAACGGAGCGCGATGCCGGATGCCGATGCCCGGCCGGCCGGCCGGGTTCAGGGCATCAGCACGGTGTCGACGACATGGATCACGCCGTTGGATTGCAGGACGTCGCCCTGCGTCACATGGCTCATGCCGCCCTTCGCATCGGTCAGCATGATCGTCTTGCCCATCATCGCGGCGGTGAGCGGTTCGCCGTTGACGGTGGTCAGCGTCGCCTTGCCACCACCGGCCTTGATCGCCTTGGCGATGTCCTTCGCGGTCATGCGGCCGGCGACGACATGGTAGGTGAGGATCGACGTCAACTGCGCCTTGTTTTCCGGCATGACCAGCGTGTCGACGGTGCCGGCGGGCAATTTGGCGAAGGCGGCGTTGGTGGGCGCGAAGACGGTGAAGGGGCCGGGGCCGGACAGCGTATCGACCAGACCGGCGGCTTTCACGGCGGCGACCAGCGTGGTGTGATCCTTCGAATTGACGGCGTTGGCGACGATCGTCTTCGTCGGATACATGGCCGCGCCGCCGACGACCGGCATGGCGGCGAAGGATGCGGCCGGGACGGCGGCGAAGGCGAGCGCGGTGGCGAGCAGGAGCGGGTGGCGGATCATCGGCATCGGGCATCTCCGGAAACATCCCGCATCGGTTCGCGCGGGACTGCGGCAGATACGGTCGGTGGTGATGGTAAGTTGCGGGGTGGGGCTGGGAGTGAAGCCGGGCGTTCTTGCCGCGCGCTTCTGACTGCGCTCGAAGAGGCTCCCTCGACTGCGCTCGGGATGGGCGGTGTGTGGTTTGCCGGTTATGCCTAGAGCATGATGACTTCAGGTTGATCCTGTTCACCGCTCATCCTGAGTAGGGACTGAGCGTAGTCGAAGGCCCGTATCGAAGGACGGGTACAGTGCTTCGATACGCGTCCTCGATACGCCCTTGCAGGGCTACTCGGCTGCTACTCAGCATGAACGGATCCGCTTGAAGCCATCATGCTCTAGCCGGCGCATCCGGATCGCGCATTCCGTCCGCCGTGGCGGCGCGGCCGAGGGCGTCGGCCATCAGGCGGAATTCCTTGTCGCGGGGGGAACCGCGACGCCAGGCGAGCGCGATCTGGCGCGAGGGGCGTTCGGCGTCGAGGGGCACGGCGACGACATCGGTTTCGCGCAGGATGCCGGCGCGGATCGCCATTTCGGGCAGCAGCGTGACGCCGAGGCCGTTATCGACCATCTGCACCAGCGTGTGCAGCGAGGTGCCGAGCATCGACGCTTCCGAGCGCAGTTCGGGGCGGTTGCACGCGGCGAGCGCATGATCCTTCAGGCAATGCCCGTCCTCCAGCAGCAGCAATTGCGTTTCGTCGATGGCTTCGGGCGCGATGCGCGGCGGCGGATCGATCGCCTGCCCGCCGGGGAAGGCGACATAGAGTCGGTCGTCGAACAGTTTCACGCTGTCGATATCGCCGCAATGATAGGGCAGCGCGAGCAGCACGCAGTCGAGATGGCCGCGATGCAGCGAATCGCAGGCGGCACTGGTTGTCTCCTCGCGCAGGTACAGTTTGAGATCGGGCCATTCGGCGCGGAGCCGCGGCAACATGCGCGGCAGCAGGAAGGGGGCGATGGTGGGGATGACGCCCATGCGGAGGTCGCCTGCCAGCGGCTTGCCGGCGGCGCGCGCCATATCGGCCAGTTCCTCCGCCTCGCGCAGTACGCGGCGGCCCTTGGTGGCGATGCGCGTGCCGAGCGGGGTGAAGCGGACCACGCGCCGCGTGCGTTCCACAAGGGTCGTGCCCAGCAGCGATTCGAGTTCGCGCAGGCCGGCGGACAAGGTGGATTGCGTGACGAAACAGGCATCGGCCGCGCGCCCGAAATGCCCCTGCTCCTCCAGCGCGACAAGATATTGCAATTGCTTGAGCGTGGGCAGGTAGGTGGACATTTATCGCTTCCATCGATCAGGAGGCGTTGAATAATCGATTTGCTTCATCGTTGGCAAATGTTATTGCAGTGCAGCAGGCCACGTCCCACGTGGCTGATCCATTCTCTGTACCAGAAGGAAAAGCGATATGCTGACCGTTGGCGACAAGCTCCCCGAATATGTCCTTCCCGTCCAGCAGGGCGTTTCCGCGCTGCCGGGCGACGAGACGATCGACCTGTCCAAGAAGGACGGCAAGTGGAAGATCCTGTTCTACTGGCCGAAGGACTTCACCTTCGTCTGCCCGACCGAGATTGTCGGCTATGCCGAACTGAAGCAGGACTTCGCCGATCGTGACGCGGTGCTGATCGGCGCCTCCACCGACACCAGCCATGTCCACTTCGCATGGCGCAAGTCCGACGAGCGGCTGGCCGCGGCGGATTTCCCGTGGATCGCCGACAATGGCAAGAAGCTGGCGACCGCGCTGGGCATCGTCCACCCGGAAGAAGGCGTCGCTTACCGCGCCACCTTCATCATCGATCCGGACAACATCATCCAGCATGTGACGGTCAACGGCCTGAATGTCGGCCGCAACCCGCAGGAAGCGCTGCGCGTGCTCGATGCGTTGCAGACCGACGAGCTGTGCCCGTGCAACTGGACGCCCGAGGACGAGGTTCTCCGCCCGGCGGCCTGATCCTTCTTCGACGGACGCCGGGGCTTCCCGGCCGGGCGTTCGTCGGAAGACGGGGCGCGGGGGTGCTGCCCATCCCCGCGCCCTTTTTTTCGAATTTTTTCCAAGGACTTTCATGATGTCGCTCAAGGCTTTTGCAGATGCACTGCCCGATTACGCCAAGGATATCCGCCTGAATGCCGGCTCGCTGGTCAATGACCAGACGCTGGGCGACCAGCGCAAATGGGGGCTGCTGCTCGCCTGCGCGCACGGATCGGGCTATCGCCCGCTGGTCGAGGCCGTGGAGGCCGAGGCGGTGGCGAAGCTGACCCCCGAAGCCGCCAATGCGGCGCGCGCGGCGGCGGCGGTGATGGCGATGAACAATGTCTATTACCGGTTCGTCCACCTCGCCTCCAACCCCGAATATGGCCAGATGCCCGCCAAGCTGCGGATGAACGTGATCGGCAATCCCGGCATCGACAAGGCGGACTTCGAACTGTTCAGCCTGGCGGTGTCCGCGCAAAATGGTTGCGGCATGTGCATCGACAGCCATGAGAAGGTGCTGAAGCAGCATGGCGTGAATGCCGAGGTCATTCAGACCGCGGCGCGCGTGGGGGCGGTGATGACCGCGCTGGCGACAGTGCACGCGACGATGGTGGCGGCGTAAATCGACCCTGATCCGTTCGGTTCGAGTCGCTGTCGAGCTTGTCGATACGGGTTCTCGACAGGCTCTACCCCTACTCGAACCGAACGGGGTTTGTATGTGGGGTGGTCGAGGGGTGGGGCAGAATCCCCCTTCCCGGACCACCCTCGTAAAAAAGCGCGGTCTCGACTATATTGGCGGCATGACCCGTTCCGGAGACCGCCCGTGCTGAACCGGCTTGCCGATTATCTGCAGTCGATCAAGGCGCGCGATCCTGCGCCGCGGTCGCTGTGGGAGATCCTGCTTTATCCGGGGACGCTGGCCGTCGGGCTGCACCGGGTGGCGCACTGGCTGTATCAGGGCGAGATGTGGTTCGCGGCGCGGCTGGTGAACCATATTTCGCGCGTGCTGACCGCGATCGATATTCATCCGGGCGCGAAGATCGGCCGCAACCTGTTCATCGATCATGGCTTCGTCGTGATCGGCGAGACGGCGGAGATCGGCGACGACGTGACGATCTATCAGGGCGCGACGCTGGGCGGGACCAACCCGACCAATGGTGCGGGTGGCAAGCGGCATCCCACGCTGGAAGACGGCGTGATCGTCAGCCTGGGTGCGGCGATCCTCGGGCCGATCGTGGTCGGCACCAAGGCGCGGATCGGGGCCAATGCGGTGGTGACGAAGCCGGTCGCCCCCGGCGCGGTGATGGTGGGGATCCCCGCCAAGCCGATGCCGATGGACGCAACCGAGAAGGTCCGCGGCTTCACGCCTTATGGCACGCCCTGCACCGAACAATATGACGCCGCGACGCAGAAGCTGGAACTGATGCGCTGCGAACTGGAGCGGATGCGCGGGCGCGTGCAGGAATTGCTGGACCAACGCGAACTGCGGCGGCCGCAGGAACGCGAAGTCGGATGAGGGCGGCGCGCTGATGGGGGTGGTTACGCCCTTTCCGGACCGCAAGCCGGTGCAGGTCGCGTTCGACCGCGCGGAGATGATGAAGATCCTCGATCTGTACGGACGGATGGTCGCGGCCGGAAACTGGCGTGATTATGCGATCGAACTGGGGACGGAGGTCGCCGCCTTTTCGGGATTCCGACGGGCGACCGAGCGGCCGGAGTTTCGCATCGAGAAGCGACCGGCGCTGCGCAACCGGCAGGGGATGTGGGCGCTGATCGGTGAGAGCGGGGCTGTGCTGAAGCGCGGGCAGGAACTGGGGCCGATCCTTGCGCCGATCGAGCGGAGGTTGGTGAAGCTGGTCGGGGAATAGTTGGGGTTGAGGGCGGGGGACTTCGGCCCGGGACGCCAAACTATTCCGTTCGTATCGAGCGCAGTTGGGACAGGCGCACGTAGCGCATGGGCATGTCCCTCAATTGCGCTCGGGGCGAAATGGTTAGAGCATGACGACGTAAGATAGAACCGTTCGTGCTGAGTAGCGGCCGAGTAGCCCCGCAGGGGCGTATCGAGGACGCGTATCGAAGCACTGTCCCCGTCCTTCGATACGGGCCTTCGACTACGCTCAGTCCCTACTCAGGATGAGCGGTGAATACGGTCAACCTGAAGTCATCACGCTCTCGTAAAGGCGTAAACACGCCTGCGGGTTCAGTTTACGCTGGCGTGTGAAAAGATCGGATCGATCGCTTTCCTCGAACCGAACGCAATCAATCCATCCAGCGCGACCCTATCGGGTCGCGCTGGATATCTGCGGTCAGCCGAGCGATTGCAGGATGGTCATCGACTGGTCCGCGCCGGATTTCGGCACGGTTTCGCCGTCGCGGTCCGAGATGGCGGCCCAGTGCGCGGCGATGCCTTCCGGCGTGCGGTCTTCGGCGGCGAGCATCTTGCCCTTCGTCATGGTGACGTTGGCGGTGTGGTAGAAACCCGCGCCGGCACCGACGATCTGGTTGGCAGGGGCGTCGTCCGACACGAGGAAGAGCGCGGCGGGGACGACGTTTTCGGGGGCGAACGCCTTGAACGCTTCCGGCGGCAGAATGTCTTCGGTCATGCGCGTGCCGGCGACCGGTGCGATCGTGTTGACCTTGACGTTATATTTCGCGCCTTCGAGATAGAGCGTCTTGGTGAGGCCGGCAAGGCCGAGCTTGGCAGCGCCATAATTGGCCTGCCCGAAATTGCCGTAGAGACCGGTCGAGGATGCGGTCATCAGGATGCGACCGTAATTCTGCGCGCGCATCAGATCCCACACCGCCTTGGTCGCGGTGGCGGAGCCGGTGAGATGGACGTCGATCACCAGCTTCCAGTCGTCCATCGTCATCTTCGTGAACGACTTGTCGCGCAGGATGCCAGCATTGTTGATGAGGATGTGGACGCCGCCCCAGGCTTCCTGCGCCTTGGCCACCATTTCGGTCATCTGGTCCATATCGGTGACGGATCCACCATTGGACATAGCGATGCCGCCGGCCTGCTCGATTTCCTCGACGACCTTCAGCGCGGCGTCGCTGTGGCCGGTGCCGTCGCGCGCGGCACCGAGATCGTTGACGACCACCTTGGCCCCGCGCCGGGCGAGTTCGAGCGCATAAGCACGGCCCAGACCGCCGCCGGCCCCGGTGACGATCGCGACGCGGCCTTCGAAACTGATGGACATCCGGGACTCTCCCTATTGGTTGTGAGCGTTCTCGTTTACGTGAACGTCAACTAGCCCGATCGGAGGCGGTTGGAAAGGGGGTGCTTTACATCGCGACGCGGTCGCGCCCCGATGCCTTCGCTTCGTATAGCCGCAGATCGGCGCGGGCGATGGCCGGATCCAGCGCGTCCTCACCGGTTTCGACCCGCGCGACGCCGACGCTGAGGGTGCATTCGGGGAGGCCATTGGCAGGATCGGCGATGCAGCTCCGCAACTGCTCCGCCAGTTGCCCCGTCGCGACCGGTGACAGGCCGGGGATCAGGATGAGGAATTCGTCGCCCCCGAGTCGCGCGATCGCGCCGTTGACGGCGGCGATTCGCGCGGTGGCGGCATGGACGATCCGGACGAGCACGGCATCGCCCGCGGCATGGCCATGCCAGTCGTTGATAGCCTTGAAATGATCGACGTCGATCAGGATCAGGCCGGTGCCCGCCACGATGTAACGGCGCGCGGCGGTGGCCAGCCAGGCGCGGTTCTGCGCGCCGGTCAGCGCGTCGCGATGCGCCTGCTCCTTCAGGATGCGCATCGCGCGTTCGCCGGGCATGGCGAGCAGGCCGAGATTGAGCATGATGAGCAGCAGCTGATCGGTGACCATCGTGATCGTCACCAGCGTTTCGAACGCGGCGACGCCGGAAATCTTTGCGATGATCGCGGTGCCATAACCCGGAATGTAGCCGAGCAGCGCACCCCCCGCGATCCGCCGGCCAAGCCCCTGCGCTCCTTTGTAGCCGCGCAGCAGCGCCAGCCCGAACAGCGCCATGCTGGCGGTTATGCCGCACGCGCCGAAATGCGACGCCATCGCGGATGCCGCCGCGCCCTGGCCTGACGCCAGGGTCCCGCCCAAGGCATAACCGCCGCCGGTCAGCAGCGGCGGCAGCAGCATCCACGCGGCAAAAGGACGTTTGCCATCGAAGCAGCGGACACCCGCGAGAATGAGGATGTTGCTGACGGGCAAGGCCCCGTAGAGCAGGCTTCCGGTCAGCGGTGCGAGCGGACGCGCGACGAGTTCGAAACCGATGACGACCGCGATATAGCTGAACGCGCTGCCGCCCCAATAGCCGAGATAGGGATGATCCCGCCGGCTGTGCCACAGAAACAGAAAAACCAGCCCGAATGCGAGGCTGGCCAGAACGCTGCACAAGTGGAGCGTGGAAAGATTTGGAGCGGAGAACATCAGGGGATCAATCGACTAGCAGCGATCGATTAACACCTCGCATCCGTCCTGATCGTGTCGGAAACCGGCGGCGCAAGGGACTGCGCCGCCGGTTTCCACCAATCAGGCATAGGCCAGCCGGGTCGTGACGCGGGGACGCCGGCGGGCGGCGGCGCCGATCGCACCAAAGCCGAGCATCATCATCGCCCAGCTGGCCGGTTCCGGCACGGCGGCCACGCCCGACAGCATGGAGGTGAAGGCGAGATGATCCGCGCCGGTCAGCTTCACCTTGCCCAGATCGGACTGGACCGCGCCGTTGACGGTGCCGAACAGGAAGGCCGCGGGCGTGGAAGCGGTCGTGCTGGTGGCGGCATCGCCGAAGACGCCGATCAGCGTGAAGAGGCTCTTCTGCCCAGTGGCGAATCCGCCAATCAGGCCATTGGAATAGAAGTTGAAGGCATTGCCGAAATCATAGCTCTGCCCGCCCGACTGCGCGGTGAGACTGCTGAGGGGAATATATTGCGTGCCGAGAAAGCTGCCGACATTGGCGGTATCGCCGATGCCGGTGAAGGATGCGGCGGCGGAGCGGAACGTCTGCCCGTTCAACTGCCCCGTGAAATTGCCGGTGACCGTATAGGTGATCTTCGCGGCGGATGCCGGGCTGGCCACGAGCGCGATGCCGGCGGCGGCGGTGAGGGCGATCATGCGAAGGCGGCTGTTCATGGCTTCATTCTCCCTGCGGGGGCCACGCAGCGGCGTGGTCGAGAAGCTTTTAGGCAGTCCGATTTGATTCGTGCAAAGTCGTTAAGGACATAATATCCGCATGTCTCCGGACGGTACATTTACCAGTCATGCATAGATATCATAATATTAAAGATGAAGGCGACGTTCAGCAAATGATTGCCGGCGCGATCACTGCCGGCAAATAGCTGAAATATTGTCTAGACTGCCGATTCACCGGCATCGAGTGCGCGAACGGGGCGTTCGCGGGACCGGGTGCGCAGCCCGAGGCTTTCGGCGCGCGTGCTGCACGCCATTTGGGTGCGATCAAGCGCACGGGCGATGGCGGGCAGCAATTCGCCGGATTCGATGCGCGTGCGCAGTTCGAGATCCTCGGCATCCGTCCAGCGGCGGCGCACTCGTTTGTTCAAGACATAGGTCATCGGTCCAGTCCTCCTGCATGGAGCAACTAGACTTGCATAAGTGAATGAATTTACAACGAACCTGTCAGCTTCTGTGCAGTATTCGCGCCGTTCGTTATTGTGGTGAACGCGGTATGAACCTTCTTTCGGTCAGACCGCGCCCTCGCTGTCGAGCGCATAACCGGCCGAACGGACAGTGCGGATGATGTCGGGCAGGTTCTCGCCGTTGATCGCTTTCCGCAGGCGGCGGATGTGGACGTCGACGGTGCGCGGTTCGATATCGCTTTCGCGGCCCCACACGCTGTCGAGCAGCCGTTCGCGCGAGAAGACGCGGCCGGGATGTTCGAGGAAATGCTTGAGCAGGCGAAATTCGGTCGGCCCAAGCGGGACGGTCGTGCCGTCGCGGCGGACCTTGTGGCTGACCGTGTCCATTTCGATATCCGAATAGGTCAGGCGCTCGCCCGCCAATGCGGGGCGGACGCGGCGCAGCACCGCCTGCACGCGTGCGACCAGTTCGCGCGGGGAGAAGGGCTTGGTGACATAATCGTCGGCCCCGGTTTCCAGCCCGCGGACGCGGTCTTCCTCCTCGCCACGCGCGGTCAGCATGATGATCGGCACATTGGCGGTGTCGGGCATCCGGCGCAGCCTGCGGCAGACTTCGATCCCCGACAGGCTTTCCAGCATCCAGTCGAGCAGTACGAGGTCGGGCGGCGTCTCGCGTGCGAGCAGCAGCGCTTCCTCGCCGTCCGGCGTATGCTCGACCTCGAATTCCTCGCGCTTGAAATGCCAGATCAGCAGTTCGGCAAGTGCGGCATCGTCCTCGACGAGCAGCAGGCGGGCACGGGCCATGATGTTACTCCGTCACCGGGGTCAGCGTGTCGTCGCCCTTGGACCGTTCGATCATCTGGCGACCGGTGGCGGCGAAAAACACCATTTCCGCGACATTGGTGGCATGATCGCCGATCCGTTCCAGATTCTTGGCGATGAACAGCAGATGCGTCGCCGAGGTGATGGTGTGCGGATTTTCGAGCATGTAGGTCAGCAGCGTGCGGAACAGGCTGTTGTAGAAATCATCGACCGCACGATCGCTTTCGCAGACCGCGACCGCCGCCGCCGGATCGCGCGCGACGAAGGCGTCGAGCACGTCATGCACCATTTCGGACACCAGCCGCGCCATGGCGGGCAGGATCGAAAGCGGTTCGATACCGCGCGAATCCTGAAGCAGCGGCACGCGCTTGGCGATGTTCTTGGCATAATCGCCCATGCGTTCGATCACGCCGCTGATCTTCATGGCGGCTAGGATGTCGCGCAGATCGTCGGCCATCGGCGCGCGCAGCGCGATCATGGTGACGACGCGGCGTTCGATTTCCGCCTCGATCTCGTCGATGCGGCGATCCTGATCGACGACGCGCGCGGCACCGCCCAGATCGCGGCGGACCAGCGAATGGATCGCCTCGTCGATGGCGGCTTCCGCAAGGCCGCCCATTTCGGACACCAGCGCGCGCAGCTGCCCCAGTTCGTCGTCGAAAGCCTTGACCGTGTGACCCGCCATGTTCCTGCTCCTCAGCCGTAGCGGCCGGTGATGTAATCCTTGGTCCGCGTCTGGCGGGGATTGGTGAAGATGTCCGACGTATCGCCATATTCGACGAGCGTACCGAGATGGAAGAACGCCGTCTTCTGACTGACACGTGCCGCCTGTTGCATGTTATGCGTCACGATTACAATCGCATAGCGCCCGCGAAGCTCGTGAATCAATTCCTCGATCTTGGCGGTGGCGATCGGATCCAGCGCGGAGCAGGGTTCGTCCATCAGGATGACTTCGGGATCGACCGCGATGGCGCGGGCGATGCAGAGCCGCTGCTGCTGGCCACCCGACAGCGCGGTGCCGCTGTCCGTCAGCCGGTCCTTCACCTCGTCCCACAGGCCGGCGCGGCGGAGCGACTTCTCCACGATGCCGTCCATGTCGGCCTTGGCGCTGGCCAGACCGTGGATGCGCGGACCGTAGGCGACATTCTCATAGATGGATTTGGGGAAGGGATTGGGTTTCTGGAACACCATGCCGACGCGGGCGCGGAGCTGCACCACGTCCATGTCGGGGGCGTAGATATCCTTCCCGTCGAGCGTGATGTCACCGGTGACGCGCGCGGCGGCGACGGTGTCGTTCATCCGGTTCAGCGTGCGCAGGAAGGTCGACTTGCCACAGCCCGAGGGGCCGATGAAAGCGGTGACATTTTCCTGCGTGACGTCGATCGAGACGTTCTTGATCGCCTGTTTTTCGCCATAGAAGACGTCGACGCCGCGCGCCGTCATCTTCAATGTGGTGCCATGATCCGCCTGTTGCCGGGTGGCGCGGTCGTTGAGGGAAGTTGTTGTCATCACCAGCGCCGTTCGAACCTGTTCCGGAGGTAGATGGCGATCCCGTTCATCGCGAGCAGGAACACCAGGAGGACGATGATCGCAGCCGATGTCTTTTCGACATAGCCGCGGCTGACCTCGTCCGACCAGAGGAAGATCTGGACGGGGAGGACGGTGGCGGGATCGGCCAGGCCGCCGGGGGGCGACGCGATGAAGGCGCGCATCCCGATCATCAGCAGCGGCGCGGTTTCGCCCAGCGCGCGCGCCATGCCGATGATCGTGCCGGTCAGGATGCCGGGCAGCGCGAGCGGCAGGACATGGTGGAACACCACCTGCACCTTCGACGCGCCGATGCCGAGCGCGGCATCGCGGATGGACGGCGGGACCGACTTGATGGCGTTGCGGCCGGCGATGACGATGACGGGCATCGTCATCAGCGCGAGCGTCAGCCCGCCGACGATCGGCGCGGAGCGGGGAAAGTCGAGGAAGTTGAGGAAGACCGCCAGACCCAGCAGACCGAAGATGATCGAAGGGACCGCCGCCAGATTGTTGATCGAGACCTCGATCAGGTCCGTCCAGCGATTGCGGGGCGCATATTCCTCCAGATAGAGCGCGGACAGCACGCCGACCGGGAAGGCGAGGATCAGGGTGACGAACATCGTCAGCAGCGATCCCTTGAGCGCGCCCCAGATGCCGACGATCGTGGGATCGGTGGAATCCGCGCCGGTGAGGAAGGCCATGCTGAACCCGGTGCGCACCGCCTGACGTGCGTCGAGCATCCGGAAGCCGGCTTCCGCATCGGCATCGCCATCGGTCTTGGCGGCGAGATCGATCGCGGTGGAGGTGGGCACCCAGATGTCGGCGCGCCGGGTCAGGATCGTGGGATCCTCCTGGATCGCGCTGCGGATCGACAGCCATGCGCCGTCGGACAGCAATTTATAGCCGGCCGGGCCATAAGCGCGGTTGGCGGCCTGCGCGGTGGCGTTTTCCAGATCGGCGGCGGCGAGGATGGCGCGCGCATCCGGTCCCCGCAACGCGACGGGATCGATCCCCAGCCGGGCGGCGGGGAAATCCATCGGCAGCTTCAGTTCGGTCTGCGTGAAGCCGCGTAACCCCTGGCTGAGCATGGAGACGAGCAGGAAGACGAGGAAGGCAGTGGACAGCAGCACCGCGCCCGCGCCGAGCATCCGGAAATTACGTTCCGCGCGGTAACGGCGGCGGATGCGGCCCTGCATCGACGCGGTGGTCCAGTCGGTGGGGACACGCGCCTGCGCATGTTTGGGCGCAGGCTGCATCACGGGGGCGAGCGTGCTCATTCGTAAGCCTCGCGATATTTCTTCACGACGCGCAGGGCGACGATGTTGAGGAGCAATGTCACGATGAACAGGACGAGGCCGAGCGCGAAGGCGGCAAGCGTCTTGGCGCTGTCGAACTCCTGATCGCCGGTGAGCAACTGGACGATCTGCGTCGTGACGGTGGTGACGCTGGAGAAGGGATTGGCGGTGAGATTGGCGGCGAGGCCCGCGGCCATCACCACGATCATCGTTTCGCCGATCGCGCGGCTGACGGCGAGCAGCACGCCGCCGACGACACCGGGCAATGCGGCGGGCACCAGCACCTTGCGGATGGTTTCCGACGTGGTGGCGCCCATGGCGAGCGAACCGTCGCGCATTGCCTGCGGCACGGCGGCGATGCTGTCATCCGCCATCGACGACACGAAGGGAATAATCATTACGCCCATCACCAGACCGGCGGCCAGCGCGCTTTCCGACGATGCGCCGGGGATGCCGACAAAGGCCGCGAAATCCCGGATCGCGGGGGCGACGGTGAGCGCGGCGAAATAGCCGTAGACGACGGTCGGCACGCCGGCCAGCACCTCCAGGATCGGCTTCATCCAGCGGCGCGTGGAGGGCTTTGCATATTGCGTCAGGTAGATGGCGCTCATCAGGCCGAGCGGGATCGCGACGATCATGGCGATGATCGCGCCGATGAAGATCGTGCCCCAGAAGAGCGGCACCGCGCCGAAGGTGCCGCTGTCTCCGGTCTGCGGCGACCAGAGCGTGCCGAACAGGAACTGCATGGGCGAGACGCGCGCGAAGAAGCGCACCGATTCGAACAACAGCGACAGGACAATGCCGAGCGTGGTGAGGACCGCGATCAGCGATGCGCCGAGCAAGGCGGCCATGACCAGCCGTTCGACCCGCGTGCGGGCGCGGAAATCCGGCTTTACGCGGGTATAGGCGAACGCACCGCCGGCAAAGGCGAGCAACAGCGCCACGACGCCGCCGATCATGTCATAATGGTGCTGCACCTGCTGGAACACGGGCACCAGCGGCACGACGTCCGGATGGAAGGGCGTGGTGAGTGCCCCGGTGGCGAGTGCGCGGACCTCGTTGGTCAGATCGACCGGATCGAGCCGGATCGCGGCGGATTGCGGCGTGGCGGTGACAGCGGCATCGATCAGGCCCGGCGAGACATAGCCCCAGACGGCGAGGAAGAGCAAAGCCGGGGCGAGCGCCCAGAGCGCGACATACCAGCCATGGTAATTGGGCAGGCTGTGCGGACGGTTGACGCCGGTGCCGGTGAAGCGGCCGGCGCGCGCGCGGGCGGTGACCCAGCCGATGAAGGCGAGGCCGGCGACCAGCAGGAGGAAGAGCGTGGACGACATGGCTTATTGCACCGTGGCGGGATCGAGCGGGGTGAAGTTCAGCGCGATCCGGCGGTTCTTTTCCGTCACCTCCGGCGGCGCGACGATCAGGCCGCGACGCGACAGATAGCCGCCACGCCCCCAGTCATTGGCATATTCGGCGACCAGTTCGCGCAGGCCGGGCACGACGTTCAGATGCTGACCCTTCACATAGATGTAGAGCGGACGCGAACCGGGATAGCTATAGTCCGCGATCGTATCATAGGTCGGCACGATCCCGTTCATCGGAATGCCGCGCACCCGGTCCGCATTTTCCTGCAGGAAGCTGTAGCCGAACACGCCGACCGCATCGGGATTGGCGACCAGCTTCTGCACGATCAGATTGTCGTTCTCGCCGCTTTCGACATAGGCACCGTCCTCGCGCACCTTGGTGCAGACGGCAGTGTGGCGCTTGGCGTCGGCGGCTTTCAGCGCCTTCATCGCGGGATCGGCATCGCAGCCTTTTTGCAGGATCAGTTCGGCAAAGGCATCGCGCGTGCCGGATGTGGGCGGCGGGCCATAGACGACGATCGGGATGGCGGGGAGCGCGGGGTTCACGTCGCGCCAGAGGCGGGCGGTCTGCGGCTTGCCATAGGGTTCGGCGGCGAGTGCCTTGTACACGTCGGCCGGCGTCAGGCGCATCGCATCGCCCTTCAGGCTTTCCGACATGACGATGCCGTCAATCCCGATCTGGATCTGGACAATGTCCTTCACGCCGTTCTTCGTGCAATCCTCAAGCTCGGATTTCTTGATGGCGCGCGAGGCGTTTTCGATATCCGGGAAGCGCGCGCCGACGCCCGCGCAGAACAGTTTCATGCCCGCGCCGGTGCCGGTGGATTCGACGATCGGCGCCTTGAACTGCGTCTGGCGGCGGGCGAATTGTTCGGTGACCGCGGTGGTGAACGGATAGACGGTCGACGATCCGACCGCGCGGATCTGGTCGCGCGACGCGTTCGTCCCCTGGTTCGAGCAGGCCGACAGCGCCAGCGCCATCCATGCCACACTCATCGTCCTGCTGACCATCGATCGCTCCATCGGGCGTGCCCCCTGCAGAGCCGTCAGGCCGCGCTAGGTCGTCTCGGCTCTTCCCCTGTGACGCTTTCATGACGTTTTGATGACACCGCCTCCGCCGCGCGCGGCAGAAGCATGGTGACGGTGGTCCCGGTGCCGACGACGCTGTCGATCGACAGCCGCCCGCGATGCCGTTCCACGATATGCTTGACGATGGCGAGACCGAGGCCGGTGCCGCCCAGAGCACGGCTGCGGCCGGGATCGACGCGGTAGAAGCGTTCGGTGATGCGCGGCAGATGTTCGGGCGGAATGCCCTCGCCCTGATCGGTCACGGCGATACGGATCATCGCATTGGCATTGCAGGCGAGATCGACCGTGACGGGCGTGCCGGGGCGGCCATATTTCAGCGCGTTGCCGATGACGTTGTGGAGCAGTTGCGACAATTGCGCGCGGTCGCCCGCGACGTCGCAGGCGCTGCCGTCATGCTGCACGATAATGCGATCGTCCGGCAGATCCAGCCCGGCGAGCAGCGCACGGCGGACATCGGCCAGCAGCCGGTCGAGCGGGACATGATCGTCGGGCAGGCTATATTTGTCGGCCTCGATCCGGCTGAGCGACATCAGATCGTCGACGAGGCGCTGCATCCGCTTCGCCTCCCCGAACATGATCTTGAGGAAGCGGGCGCGAGTCGGCGCGTCCTCGGCGGCGTTGCGGTCTTCCAGTGTCTCGATGAAGCCCAGCAGGGTCGCGAGCGGGGTGCGCAGTTCGTGGCTGGCATTGGCGACGAAATCGACCCGCGACCGCTCCGCCGCGTGGATGGCGGTGCGATCGACCAGCCGGGCGAGGCGCGCATCGTCGCGCAAGGGATGGACGGTGAGCGCGAAGCGGCGCGCATGATGGCCGAGGCCGACCAGTTCGACCGGCGTGTCATCCCCCGGACGCCGGCCCGCAAGCCGGTCCGCCGCGGCGGGATGGCGGATGGCGAGGCGGACATCCTCCCCCACGATATGCGCGCCCAGCAGATCGCGCGCGGCGCGATTGGCATGGCGGACATGCTGGCGTTCGAGCACGAGCAGCGGATCGCGGATCGCATCCAGCACGCCGTCGATGCCGATTTCGGGACGTGCGCCGTCCGGATCGGGTTCGGCCACCGGCGGCAGCACGGGCAAGCGGGGCGCGCCGAGCAGGAAAGCGGTGGCGACCGCCAGCGCCGCACAAAAGGCCGTGGCGGCGGGTGGACTGCCGAGCAGCCAGGCGAGCGCACCGGCGGCGAGTGCGGCGATCAGGGCAAGGAATATGCGCATGGAGGCCGCGTTGTAGGGCGGGATTTGTGACAATCCTATGATGGTGTGGGATTTGGGAATTTTGCGGTGTGATCGAGAGCAGGTCGCCCGGTTTGGCTGCGGCTGGCAGCCAGCGATCCGCCACGTGGTGCGGTGTTGCGCATTCTTTTGCGATGGCCCTGTTTCGGAGATGACGGTGATCGGGGGATCGCAGACTGACGGCTCCTTTCCGCTGTTGGATGGGGCTGCTTTTACTTCTGAGGGGTGGAGAACGCGTTCTCCGAAAAGATCGTCACGATTTTCGAGGTAGAAGCCGCCAATAGATTGGTTTACATGGCAAAATTATGGTTTAAGGCGCTTAACGCAACGATGTTATAAATGGGGGAGTGGGATGAAACGAGCAAAATCTATGTTAGCGGTCCTGGTCGTGGGACTTTATTCTGTGCCAGGCATGGCGCTCGTCTTGAATGACCAGAAGATCGAGTCGACGATCTCGTTCGGATGGAACAATAATCAGGCGACGGACGCAACGGCCAGTTTTTCCCGCAGCGATTTTTCAGGGCCGTTTTCGTATCTTGAGAACGCTTCGAGAACGGCGATTCTTCCGTTTCGCAGCCAAATCGGCGAAGAGGTTGATGGACCATCCAACCGCGTCAACATAGCGACCGTAACATCCTATTCGGGCAACACCGTTAGTGTAAATGCGAATCTGGTATCGGAACTGGTGGGGGCGTTTGAAGCCGGGAACAATGTGCCTGGTGGAGTTCCATCGGTGCTGTTTTCGACCCGCTATTCTTTCACGACTGACGAAACATCGGTCTTTTCGTCACGGATATCCTTGTCCGGTGATAATCTCTTCGCGCCCTCATTCGGATATCGGTCGGATTTCCTTGATGATGGCAAGGGTGGCATTCTCGATCTGACGGGAAAATCGACCATTCTGCCTGCGGGTAGCTATTCCTACTTCTATACGATTTTCGGCTCGTTCGATTTCGGGGTGGTGCCAGTCGGTAATGCAGCCGCCAATCTGGATGTGGCGGTAACTGCGGTAACGGCCGTTACCGCAGTTCCGGAAGTTGAAACATGGGCAATGCTGCTCCTTGGCTTTGGGTGCATCGGGCAATCGCTTCGGCGGCGAAATCCTGAAATGTCTTCCGTTGTCGGGTGTCATTGATCTCCCGAATTCTTCGCTGTTGCCGATTCTACAGTCCTGTCGGTGCGCAAACGGAGAATGAAGCTTGCTCGGGGATGGCTGAAACCGTCTTCGCATAGCTTGCAGCCGTCTTGGTTGACTCCCGGTGCCGCCATGCATGGCTGCGCTTTGACATTCGTGGTGAACGGGACCGGGACGGCTCGCTTTCGCCCGCGTTCGGGGTTAGTCCCGCGGGGACGGACGGGAGGGCGATTGCGTGGGTGAGGGCGGCATGGACGAACCCGAGGCGACGGCCGGTGTGCCGACGCGGCGGATGCTGATGCTGGGGGCTGCGGGGGCATCGATGGTGGTGACGATCCGCCCGGCGCTGGCGCAGACGGCGGGATCGGTGCTGACGTGCGAGATCCCGGTGCCGGAGCCGCGACAGCGGGGCCAGTGGATCGCGGAAGACGGGACGGTCGTGCCGCCTTATACAAAGGATGCGGTGCGCCCGCCGTCGCGACCGCTGAAGGGCGAGGATGTGCGGAAGGCGCTGCGCGACCGGCGGCTCTTGCCGGGGACCAGTTACGAACAGACGCAGGCCTATACGCGCTACATGCAGCGGTTGCAGAACGGGAATAGCGGCTTCACCTGTTTCGTATCGCTGAAGATGCGCTGACGCCGTGCGGTTCGTCGCCGATGCGGAGTTGCCGGTGACGATGCTGGAGGGCTTTGCCGTCGTCTATCATCCCGCATCGGGGGCGACGCATTTGCTGGCATCGCCGGTGCCGGAGATTTTGGCGACGATCGCGCCGGGGCGGGGTGCGGCGACGGTGGCGGAGATCCTGCAGCGGCTGGCGGCGACGTTCGATCTGGACGGGGACGGGCTGGCGGTGGTGACGGCGCGGCTGGCGGAACTGGAAGCGGCAGGGCTGGTGCGGCGGGCATGAGGCATGAGATCCGGCTGAAGATCGGGCCGGTGCGGTTCCGGGTGGGATCAGACTGGGCAGGGCCGGTGGCGGCGCTCCGGTCGCTGTACCGCGAGTATCCGGCGGCGGACGGCGTGCCGGATTATAGCGTGCGGCTGGAGGCGACGCGGCCGTGGCGGCGGTTCATCCGCCCGTCGGTGGCGGTGCGGGGCGATCATATGCTGCCGGATGCGCTGCCGCTGGACCTTGCGCATGGCGTGCTGGCGGCGGAGATCGGCATGAACCTGCAACTGGCGCTGGGGGAGCGGCGCTGGCTGCTGCTCCATGCGTCCAGCGTGGCGCGGGACGGGCGCGCGCTCATCATGACGGGCGAGTCCGGATCGGGGAAATCGACGTTGGCGGCGGTGCTGGCGGCGCGCGGCTGGCGGTTAATGGGCGACGAATTCGCGCTGGTGGATCTGGTGACCGGGGAGGTCCGCGCCTTTCCGCGGGCGACCAGCCTGAAGAATGAAGCGATAGACGAGATGCTGCTTCATGTGGCGGAGGACCGGTTCGGCGCGGAGTTGATTGGGACGCCGAAGGGGCGGCTGCGGCATTTGCGGCCTGATGCGCGCGCTATTGCGGCGATGGACGAACCGGCGACGCCCGCGCTGATCCTGTTCCCGCGCTTCGGTCCGCCGGAGGGGGCGGAGGCGATGGGGGAGGCGGAGACTTTCGTCCGGCTGACGCAGGCGTCGACCAATTATGTGCCGCTGCGCCGTGCCGGATATGATGCGCTGACCCGGCTGGTGACGTCGGTGCCGGCGGTGGCGGTGGACTATCCCGATACCGACAGCGCGGTGGCGCTGGTCGAGCATTTATGGGCGGGGCTGTGAGCCGGTACGCGCGGCTGCTGGCGCGGGTGCTGGCCAATCCGGCGCGGGTGGCGGGGCTGGACGATGCGGCGTGGACGGGGATGCTGACCGTTGCGGTGGCCGAACGGCTGGCGGGGACGCTGGCGGCGCGGCTGGCGGATGTCGCGGTGCCGGCGGTGGTGGCGGGGTGGATGGTCAACGCCGCGCGGCAGGCGGAGATGGAGCGCGCGTCGGCCTTGTGGGAGGCGGAGATGGCGCGGCGGGCGCTGGCGCCGCTGGGCGTGCCGGTCGTGCTGCTGAAGGGGACCGCCTATGTCGCTGCCGGACTGGCGGCGGGGCGGGGGCGGTTCATCGGGGATCTCGACATATTGGTGCGGCGGAGCGACCTGCCGGTGGTGGAGGCGGCGTTGCTGGCGGCGGGATGGGAATGGGTGAAGCCCGATCCTTATGACGATGCTTATTACCGGCGCTGGATGCATGAACTGCCGCCGCTGATCCATAAGACGCGCGACCGGATGATCGACGTGCATCACACCATCCTGCCGCCGACCGCGCGGCCGACACCGGATGCGGCGTTGCTGATGGCGGACAGCATCGCGTTGGCGGACGGGTTGCGGGTGCTCGGCCCGCAGGACCGGATCGTCCATGCGGCGGCGCATCTATTCGCGGACGGGGATCTGGCGGGGGGACTGCGCAATCTGTGGGATCTTCACGGCCTGATCGGCGAGGCCGGGTGTGACGGGCTGATGGCGCGCGCCGAACGGCACGGTCTGGGGCCGGCGGTGGCGCGTGCGGGGCGGCTGGCCCATGCGATGTACGGGACCGACGTGCCGCAGGCGTGGCGGCGGCTGACGCTGGCGGATCGTTTCTATCGGCGGCGGTTGCTGGCGGTGGATGGGTGGGGGCGTGATGTCCGGCCGGTCACGCGCTTGTTGTTCTATGTCCGGTCGCACTGGTTGCGGATGCCGCCCTTGATGCTGGCGCGGCATTTATGGGTGAAGATGCGGCGTTAGCTGTGGGATGACATCATCCGGACTCACTTGAGACTGCCGTCCATCCCGAGCGCAGTCGAGGGATCCCTTCGAGCGAAGTCGAGAAGCGCGAAGGCTGGCGTCCTCGGCTTCGCTCGGCCGGTCCCTCGACTACGCTCGGGATGGACGGGTCAGCTTGGGGTCACCCAGGCCCCGGCCTGCGCCGGGGCACATCGGTGCTGCACGGGTGTCAGAGCGTGCGGAGCGCCGGGAGCAGCTCGTCGAAATGGTCGATGAGCAGGGTTGCTCCCAGATCCTCCGCCGGGCGGTCGCGGAAGCCGAAGGTGACGGCGATGCAGGGGAGGCCGGCGGCGCGGGCGGTGTCGGTGTCGGTGATCGAATCGCCGATGAAGGCGGCGCGGCCGCCGCCGGCGCGGGCGATCGCTTCGAACAGGGGGGCGGGATCGGGCTTGCGGACGGGGAGCGTATCGCCGCCGACGATCGCGGCGAAGCGGTTCTGCCAGCCGAGCGCGTTGACCAGTTCCACGGCAAGTGATTCGAGCTTGTTGGTGCAGAGGGCGAGCGCGACGCCCTGCGCGGTCAGCGCGTCCAGCGCGGCATCGACGCCGGGAAAGGCGTGGCTGTGGTCGGCAATGTGGGTGCTGTAATAGTCGAGGAAGACGGGGAAGCCGGCGTCGATCAGTGCCTCGTCGCAGGTGCCGGTGGCTTCCAGCCCTTGCCGCAACAGCGCGCGGACGCCGTGGCCGACCATGTGGCGGACCGATTCGGGAGCGATCGGCGGTCGGCCGAGATGGGCCAGCGCGTGGTTCAGGGATGCGGTGAGATCGGGCGCGGTATCGACCAGCGTGCCATCCAGATCGAAGGCGATGACGGCGAAGGGAAAGGCGGATGCGTTCATGACGTCGCTGTCACCCGCCCGTTATGGAATATGCAAGGGGAACATGGCAGAGGCGTGCGCATGTCGACTCCCCCATCCCATCCCGTTGCCGCGATCATCCTGGCCGCAGGCCGTGGTACGCGCATGAAATCCGACCGGCACAAGGTGCTGCATCCGATCGCCGGGCGGCCGATGCTGGCGCATCTGCTGGCCAGCGTCGACACGCTCGCGCCCGCGGCGCGGGTGGTGGTGGTCGGCAGCGGGCGGGAACAGGTGGAGGCCGCCGTCGCCGGGCAGGGCGTGACCGTATCCGTGCAGGAGCCGCAACTGGGCACCGGCCATGCGGTGCAGCAGGCGGAGGCGGCGCTGGCCGGCTTCGCGGGCGATGTGCTGATCCTCTATGGCGACGTGCCGCTGGTATCGGCCGAGACGATGGCGCGGATGCTGGCGCGGCTGCACGAGGCAGATGCGCCGGCGGTGGTGGTGCTGGGGTTCCGCCCCGCGGACGGGCTGCGTTATGGCCGGGTGATCGCCCGGGACGGCATCGTCGCGCGCATCGTGGAATATAAGGATGCGAACGACGCCGAGCGCGCCGAGACCTTGTGCAATAGCGGGCTGATGGCGGTGCGGTCGGACGCGTTGTGGGATTTGCTGCGCCGGGTCGGCACCGACAATGCGGCCGGCGAATATTATCTGACCGACATCGTGGAACTGGCGGCGCGCGCGGCGGTGGTGGAGGCCGACCCGCAGGAGGTGGCCGGGATCAACAGCCGCGCCGAACTGGCGGCGGTCGAGGCGGTGTGGCAGGCGCGGCGGCGGCAGGCGGCGATGGATGCGGGGGCGACGCTGATCGCGCCCGATACGGTGTGGTTCGCGCATGATACGGTGCTGGGCCGCGACGTGACGGTGGAGCCGAATGTCGTGTTCGGACCGGGCGTGACGGTGGCGGACGGCGCGACGATCCATGCGTTCAGCCATCTGGAAGGGGCGAGCGTGGCGGCGGGCGCGACGGTCGGTCCCTATGCGCGGCTGCGGCCGGGCGCGGTGGTGGGCGCGGGCGCGAAGATCGGCAATTTCGTCGAGATCAAGAAAGCGGTGCTGGGCGCGGGCGCGAAGGTGAACCACCTGTCCTATATCGGCGATGCGGAGATCGGCGCGAAAGCCAATATCGGCGCGGGGACGATCACCTGCAATTATGACGGCTATAACAAGGCCCGGACGGTGGTGGGCGCGGGCGCGTTCGTCGGATCGAACAGCGCGCTGGTGGCGCCGGTCATGATCGGCGACGGCGCGATCGTGGGTGCGGGATCGGTGGTGACGCGCGACGTGGAGGCCGATGCGCTGGTGGTGGCGCGCGGTCGGCAGGAGGCGCGGCCCGGCTGGGCGGCGCGGTTCCGCGCACGGATGCAGGGGCGCAAGGCATGAGCCTGCAGGGGGACGCAGCGGATGCGCAGGGTGACGCCATCCGGCGCGGCGTGTCGGAGCATCCGGTGACGCCGTTCGGCGCGATGGAGCCGGTACGGCGGGCGCGTGGGGGCGGGACGACGGATGGCCGTCCGCCGATCCAGCCCGGCGCGGCGTTCCAGGATTATGATTTCCCCGGTTAGGGGCTGCGGGCGCAACCGGCCGGTTGTGGCCCTGCGCATCCCGTTCCAGCGTCTGTTCAGCAAGGACATTTTCTATGTGCGGCATCATCGGGATCGTGGGCGCGGACGACGTGACCGGGCGGCTGGTCGAAGGGCTGCGGCGGCTGGAATATCGCGGTTATGATTCGGCGGGCGTCTGCACCATCCATGACGCGCGGCTGGACCGGCGGCGGGCGGAGGGCAAGCTCGACAATCTGGCGCGCGTGCTGGCGGCGGACCCGCTGCCCGGCCGGATCGGCATCGCGCATACGCGCTGGGCGACGCATGGCGCGCCGACGACCAGCAATGCGCACCCCCATGCCACCGGCGAGGTGTCGATCGTCCACAATGGCATCATCGAGAATTTCAAGGCGCTGCGCGACGAACTGACCGCGCGCGGCCGGACCTTCGAGAGCCAGACCGATAGCGAGGTGGTGGCGCATCTGATTTCCGAACGGATCGAGGCGGGCGAGACACCGCACGCCGCGGTGTCGCAGGCGCTGACGCGGCTGCACGGCGCGTTCGCGCTGGCCATCCTGTTCCGCCAGCATCCCGACCTGCTGATCGGCGCGCGGCTCGGATCGCCGCTGGTGGTGGGCTATGGCGAGGGCGAGACCTATCTCGGCTCCGACGCGCTGGCGCTGGCCCCGCTGACGCAGCGCATCGCCTATCTGGAAGAAGGCGACCGGGTGATCGTGACGCGCGCCGGTGCGCAGATCTTCGACAAGGACGACCAGCCGGTGGAGCGGCCGGTGACTTTGTCCGGCCTGACCGGGCAGACGGTGGACAAGGGCAATCACCGCCATTTCATGCTCAAGGAGATTTACGAGCAGCCGATCGTGGTGGCGCAGACGCTGCGCTCCTATCTCCGCCCGCTGGACGGGCAAGTGGCGTTGCCGATCCCCGATTTCGACTTCGCCGAGATTCGCCGCGTGACGATCGTCGCGTGCGGGACGAGCTATTATGCGGGGATGGTGGCGAAATACTGGTTCGAACGCTTCGCGCGGCTGCCGGTGGAGATCGATGTCGCGTCCGAATATCGCTATCGCGATCCGGTGATGGAGGAAGGCGGGCTGGCGCTGTTCATCAGCCAGTCGGGCGAGACCGCCGATACGCTGGCGGCGCTGCGCCATGCCAAGGCGGGGGGGCAGAAGATCGCGGTGGTGGTCAATGTGCCGACCAGCACGATGGCGCGCGAGGCGGACCTGCTGCTGCCCAGCCATGCCGGGCCGGAAATCGGCGTGGCGTCGACCAAGGCGTTCACCTGCCAACTGGCGGTGCTGGCGGCGCTGGCGGCCAATCTGGCGCGGGCGCGCGGGCGGCTGTCGGAGAAGGAAGAGCGCGAGATCGTGCGGCATCTGGAGGAGGCCCCGGCCGCGATCAACGCTGCGCTCGCCTATGACGATGCGATCGCGCAGGTCGCGGCCAAGATCGCGGGCGCGCGCGACGTGCTGTATCTGGGGCGCGGGCCGGATTATCCGCTGGCGCTGGAAGGCGCGCTGAAGCTGAAGGAGATCAGCTATATCCATGCCGAAGGCTATGCCGCGGGAGAGATGAAGCATGGCCCGATCGCGCTGATCGACGATCATGTGCCGGTGATCGTGCTGGCACCCTCCGGCCCGCTGTTCGACAAGACGGTGTCGAACATGCAGGAAGTGCAGGCACGCGGCGGCAAGGTGGTGCTGATCTCCGATTATGACGGCATCCAGGCGGCGGGCGACGACTGCATCGCGACGATCACCATGCCCAAGGTCCACCCGCTGATCGCGCCGATCGTCTATGCGATCCCGGTGCAGCTGCTCGCCTATCATGTCGCGGTGCTGAAGGGTACGGATGTGGACCAGCCGCGCAATCTGGCGAAGTCGGTGACGGTGGAGTGAGACCATGAATTTGGATGCGGCTCTGGCGCTGGCAGTCCTGATCTTGATCCTTTCCTTGTTGATCGTGGCCATTCGCCGTGCCGGGACGCCCAACCCGAGGCACGGCACAGACGGGGACGGGGGCGGCGCATGGTTCGGGGGGGACGCGGGTGGTGGATCGGATTGCGGGGGCGGTGACGGCGGCGGCTGCGACTGAGCGTCAGTCGAAGCGATAGCCGGATATCGCGGTTTTCAGCACCTCTTCGCCGTAGATCCGCCGGCCGGGCGCATCCGATGCGCCGGCGGCGACCATCAGCGGCAGGAGATGTTCGGCATCAGGATGCGCGAAGCGGGCGGAGGGGGCGTGTTCCCAATGGTCCAGCCCTGCGGCGCGCGTCATGGCGTCGGCGGTGACGGTGGCAGTCAGCCAATCGTCGAAGGCGTGGGAGGGCGCAGTGCTGCGGGGATCGCCGTAACCGCGCATATTGTGGAAGCTCATGCCCGATCCGACGATCAGCACGCCTTCGTCACGCAGCGGGGCGAGCGCCTGGCCGGCGGCGCGGTGCAAGGCGGGGTCGAGCGTGCGGTCCATCGACATGGCGACCATCGGGATGTCGGCATCCGGAAAGGCGACCTTCATCGGCACGAACACGCCATGATCCAGCCCGCGCGCGGGATCGACCGACGCGGCGATGCCGGCCGCCGTCAATCGCCCGGCCGCGCGGGCGGCGAGGGCCGGCGCGCCGGGAACGTCGTAGCGAAGCTGATAGGTATGCGGGGGGAAGCCGCCATAATCGTAGATCAGCGGCGGGTGCGCCGCGCCGGTGAAGGCGAAGCCGGCGGTTTCCCAATGGCCGGTGACGACGAGGATGGCGGCCGGCCGCGCGGGCAGGGTGGCGGCAATGCCGGCCAGAAACGCTTCCATGCCGGTCCAGATGCCGGCGGGATCCTCCATGAAGAAGCAGGGGCCGCCACCATGCGGCAGGAAGAGTGCGGGCTGTCGGATCGGGTCGGTCATGATAGGGAGATGGCGTCGTCCTGCGCCGGGGCAAGGTCCGTCGGTGCGCGTGGGGCGGCGTGTCGGGAGAATGCGGACATGATGATCAAGGGCGGATGTCATTGCGGGCTGGTGCGCTATGAGGCGTCCGTGCCCGATGCGGCGGTGGAGGTGCTGGACTGCCGCTGCTCGATCTGCGCGATGACGGGCTATCTCCATCTGATCGTGCCCGAAACGCGGTTCCGGCTGGTGGAGGGGCAGCGCGATACCAGCACCTATCGCTTCGGATCGGGCAAGGCGCGGCATGTGTTCTGCACGCAATGCGGGATCAAGAGCTTCTACAAGCCGCGATCGCATCCGGACGGGATCAGCATCAACCTGCGCTGTGTGGACGAAGGCCATGGGCTGGACGTGACGGTGATGCCGTTCGACTGGGGGGATTGAGCAAAGGGCACCGAGCGGGAATTCGTCAAACCGCTTGCCCATCGCCCGCCCGCGCCGCTATCAGCGGCGACAATGACAGGACGGACCATCGGTTTGGCGGGGATCGCCTTCTTCGCTTCGATCGGGCGGGTGTTGCTGGCGCTGCTGGCGGGCATCGGGCGCGTGACGCGCTTCGGCGGCAAGACCATTTTACGCGGGCTGACCCCACCTTATTATCCGGGACGACTGCTGGAGCAGCTGGGCCATATCGGCTGGTTCTCGTTGCCGGTGGTCGGGCTGACCGCGATCTTCACCGGTGCGGCGCTGGCGCAGCAAATCTATACCGCCGGTTCGCGGTTCAGCGCGCAATCGACTGTGCCCGCCGTGGTCGTGATCGGCATCGTGCGTGAATTGGGACCGGTGCTGGTCGGGCTGATGGTGGCGGGGCGCGTCTCCTCCTCGATGGCGGCGGAGCTGGGGACGATGCGCGTGACCGAGCAGATGGACGCGATGACGACGCTCCGGACCGATCCCTATCGCTATCTGCTCGCGCCCCGGCTGTTCGCCGCGGTGATCGCGCTGCCGCTGCTGGTGCTGATCGCCAATGCGATCGGGATCATGGGCGGCTATCTGCTTGCGGTGCATAAATTGGGGTTCAACGCGTCCAACTATCTGGTGACGACGCGCAAGTTCATCGGCGCGGACGATTTCCAGATGGCGCTGGCCAAGGCGGCGGTGTTCGGTTTCTTCATCGCGCTGATGGGCTGCTATCATGGCTATCGCACCGAAGGCGGGGCCGCGGGCGTGGGGCGGGCGACCACCGACGCGGTGGTGTCGGCCTTCATCCTGATCCTGTCGTCCAACCTCATTATCACCGTGATGGCGTTCGGGTGATGGCGGGGCCGAAGATCGTCCTCGACGGGGTTTCCAAGCGGTTCGGCGAACGTGTCATCCTCGACGGGGTGAATCTCGCCATCGAACCGGGCGAATCGCTGGCGATCATCGGCCAGTCGGGCAGCGGCAAATCGGTGACGCTGAAATCGATCCTCGGGCTGATCCAGCCTGATGCGGGATCGATCCTCGTCGATGGCGAGTCCGTGGTCGGGTTGCGCGGCAAGGATCAGGAACGGGTGCGCGCCAAGTTCGGCATGTTGTTCCAGGGATCGGCGCTGTTCGATTCATTGCCGGTGTGGCGCAACGTGACCTTCGGGCTGACGCAGGGCCGGTCGCGCGATACGGCGCATATGAAGAAGGTGGCCGAGGAGAGTCTGGAACGGGTCGGGCTGGACGGCAAGATCCTGAACCTGCGGCCCAACGAGCTTTCGGGCGGGATGCAGAAGCGCGTGGCGCTGGCGCGCGCGATCGCGCCGCGGCCGGAGATCATCTTCTTCGACGAACCGACCACCGGGCTGGATCCGATCCGTGCCGACGTCATCAACGACCTGATCGTGAGTCTGGTGGACGATCTGGGCGTGACCGCGCTGACGATCACGCATGACATGGCCTCCGCGCGCAAGATCGCGCACCGGGTGGCGATGCTGTATCAGGGGCGGATCATCTGGCGCGGGCCGCGCGACCGGCTGTATGATTCGGGCAATCCCTATGTCGAACAGTTCGTGCTGGGCCGGGCGGACGGGCCGATCCGCTAGACGCGGACTGCGGCGGAAGTCCCCGCCGCGTGTCGTGCACGCCGTGCAATCAGGCTGATGCAGGTGAATCTCCGGAACCGGCGCTGTGCGCAAAGGGTTCTGGTAGAAAGATTTCCCGGATTGGACTTGAGTATGGCTTCCAGATCACTGGTCGATGCGCCCGCGCGCGCGTCACAGTTCCTGACCGACAGTTTCCAGCGGGGGCTGGCGCATTGGAACCGCGAACGGCTCGAACCCGGTCTGCCGTCCGCCGACTGGTCGGTGACGCTGGACCGCGACATGCGGATGTTGCGGCTGGAAGGTGGGTTCATCGAGGAATTGCGGGCGGAGGTGGCCGAGGAGGCCGCTGCGGTGCCGACCGATGTCGACGGGTTCATCGCCTGGTTCGAGGGGCTGGAGGCGACCGGGCCGGGCCAGCATGACGCGCTGTTCCCATGGCTGGCCGAAACCGCGACGCGCGACGAACTGCGCTGGTTCTTCGAGCAGGAAGCGGCAGGGGAGGCCGGGTTCGACGATCTGGTCGCCTATACGCAGGTGAAGCTGCCGACACAGGCAAAGCTGGAACTCGCCCGCAATTATTGGGACGAGATGGGGCGCGGCAATGTGAAGGGGATGCATGGCCCGATGCTCGACGCGCTGGTCGAGACGCTGGCGGTGAACCCGGTGATCGAGACGACGGTGTGGGAAAGTTTGTCGCTGGCCAATGCGATGACCGCGATGGCGACGACGCGTCGTTATGCGTGGCATAGCGTGGGGGCGCTGGGGGTGATCGAACTGACTGCGCCGGCGCGGTCGGCGCTGGTCGCGAAGGGGCTGCGGCGGATCGGGCTGAACGACCGTGAGCGGCGGTACTTCGATCTCCATGCGGTGCTGGACATCAAGCATAGCGCCGACTGGAACCGTGAGGCGGTGATCCCGCTGGTCAGCGCCGACCCGCGCCGGGCGACGGCGATGGCTGAGGGCGCACTGATGCGGTTGCGGTGCGGGGCGCGGTGTTTCGCGCGTTATCGGGCGGCGCTTTGGGGGTGAGTTTTTCTCACTTGCGTACATGAAAAAAAGGACGCGACCGGGTGGTCGCGTCCTTTTTTGTTTTCAATCGTCCATCAGAACTTCGCAGTGAAGCCCGTATAGATGTAGCGGCCGCGAATGTCGTAGATGCCCGATCCGGCACCGATGCCGGTAAGGCCGAACGGCGGCAGCCGATCCGTCACGTTATCCATCCCCAGATACAGGTTGAAGCGATCGTCGACCTGCGCATCCATGCGGATGTCATGGTAGAAGACATTTCCATAGCTACGGATGTCGGCATAGTCTGCATTTTCGGGCGGACGACCCTGCGTTTCGTATGTGTCCTCATAGGCGTTAAGAACCTGCTTGCCGATCCAGCGGAACTGGTAACCGAAGCCGATCTTGCCGACCTTCATGTCGACATTGACGTTCAGGCGATCCTGCGGATCGTTGAGTTCGCGCAGCAGGCGATTGGCCCGGCCTGGATCGACGGGGTTCAAGAACTCGTCATTCTGCAGCGCGTGGCTCCAGACGAGTTTTACCGAGCCAACGCCCCAACCGAGGTTCCGGCGATAGTTTAGTTCGGTATCGATCCCCCGGACCTTGAGCTTGGCGTAATTCAACTGTGTTTGCTGGAGGCTGCCCTGCAGGATCTGGTACGGCACCTCGTCCTGCGGGCCGGCACCGGCGCCGTTGCGCTGGAAGAGACTGCAGAACTGGTTGTTGATGTCCGCCGCATCGTAGCAGGCATTGATAATCTGCTGCGCCGACGGGGCGGTGATCACCTTGTTCACCGTGATGTCGTAATAGTCGACCGACAGCGACAGGCCCGGGACGAAGCTGGGCGTGAGTACGCCGCCGATCGTATAGTTGTCCGACGTTTCCTCCCTGAGCGAGGGGTTGCCGCCCGAAAGAATCTCGATCGAGGATGTATAGGCGAAGTCATAATTGGTCGGGATGCCTGCCGCAGCGCAATTGGCCGCACGTGTCGCCGCACCGGCACCGATGTTGCGCGCTGAGCAGGGATCGTTCGGAGCCGCTGCGAAATTCTGGCTCTGCACATTATACAGTTCGGTCAGGTTCGGTGCGCGGACGCCGCGATTATAGGCGGCGCGGAACCGGATATCGTCGATCGGTGCCCAGCTAAGTTCGCCACCATAGGAATAGGTGGTACCGGTGGAACCGCGATAGTCCGAGATACGGCCCGCACCGGTGAGCGTCAGTTCCTGAAAGAAGGGCACGTCCTTCAGGATCGGGATCGACAGTTCGCCGAACGCTTCCTTCACCTCGAACGGAGGCGCCGTGAAGGTAGGGATCGCATTGTAGAATGCGTACCCGGCCTGCGTCAGGTCATCGAGATCATATTCGACGCGTTCGCGGCGATATTCGCCGCCGACTGAGAAGGCGACCGGGCCGCCGGGCAGGGTGAACAGCTTGCCCAGATTGCCCGCGACGAAGCCGTTGGCGACGAACTGCTTGATCTTGCCGCTTGCGCGTGATGCGACGGTCAAATAGTCGCGCGCTGCCTGCGTGACGGAGCCGTCTCCGAACGGGTTCAGCGGGACGCAGGACGTGATGTCGTTGGCGAGGATCGCTGCGGCATCGAGGCCTGCACCGGCGTCGTCGATATAAGGGGTGGTGCCCGCCGGGTTCAGTTGCGACCGGCAGACGATCTGTCCGGCAGCGTTACGCGTGGTGTCCACTGCCAGCAGGTAACGCTGTACGTTGACGTTGCCCTGAATCAGGTTGCGTTCGCGATGCTCGCCATAATTGGCGGAGACTTCATAGTTCCAGTCGTCGTTGAAATCGCCGCGTACGCCGACGACGGCGCGGTAGGTTTCACGCCGGATCTTTTCGTCGCGAATGCCGAGATCGAGCCAGTTGCGGCGGACGCCGAAGCGGAACGAGCCGTTGGCGATGGCAGTACGCTGGGCAGCGAGCTGTGCGGGAGTCAGCGCCGCGCCGGTGTTCGCATTGACGGTCGTGGCCGCAAGCTGTTGCGTCAGCAGTGCGCGGGCCTGCGCGCTCAGATAGGGGTTGTCGAGCCGGATTCGTTCACGCCCCCCGGGATCACCGGTGGTGGCGCCCTGCGAGAAGAAAGGGCCGCTCTGCGATCCGAAGGCTTCCGACCGAACATATTTGGCTTCGATGAACGGCACAAAGGCCTGCGAAACCTCAAAATGACCGATCAGGTTGACCGAGTAGCGATCGAGCTGGGGGGTAAGCGTCGCCAGTTCGCCTTCCCGGCCGATATAACCGTTTCCGCCAACGAAATTTCCGTTCGGGCCAAGGCCGACGCGCTGACCGGTCTGGGCGACGAGCGTGCCATCCGGTTGGAACAGCGAGGCGCAGGTGAAGGCCGACCCGACGGCGTCGCGACCGCAAGCGGCATTAGCACCTTGAAAGACTCCGACCTGGCCACCGGTCGAGATGGTGGTCGACCGAAGATCACGCAGGAAAATGCGGTCGGGATTGCCGTCCGAGCCATTGACCGAACCGGCGGGATCGGTATCGATCGTCACGAAGTTGCTGTTCCGGTTGATGCCACGGCCGCCGGAAGCGAAATAGCGGTCCTGGCGCGCATATTCGACATTGACGGCGATGTTGCCACGGCCGTCCGCGAAATTCTTGCCGCCGAGCGCAGAGACATATTTGCTGCCGGCGTCCTTCCGGCTGCTGATGCCGCCCTGGCCGCGAATCTGCAGCCCTTCATAATCCTGCTTCAGGACGAAGTTCACGACGCCGCCAATCGCGTCCGAACCATAGACCGACGACCCGCCGCCGGTGATCACGTCGACGCGTTCGATCAGGTCGGTCGGGAAGGTGTTGGTATCGGGCGAGGTCGCGTTGACGAGAACGTCGGCACCGACATGACGGCGACCGTTCACCAGCACCAGCGTCCGCGCGCTACCCAGACCACGCAGGTCGAGCAGATTGAGGCCGCGGACCCCGAGGCCGACCGTCGAGTTCTGCTGATTGTAGGTGTTGCGAAGCTGCGGCAGCTCGTTCAGCACATCACCGATCGAAACCTTGCCGGTCTGGAAGAATTCGGCACCGGAGACAGACACGATCGGCGCACCGGATTCGATGTTCGGACGGCGGATGCGGCTGCCCGTGACGACGATGTTTTCGCCCGAGTTCCCGGCGGGGGCGTTCGCAGATACGTCTTGCGGAAAGGTTGCGGGATCAGGCGTCGGTGCCGCGACCTGCGCGAAGCCCGCGACGGGCGCCAGCAACATGGTTCCGGCGAGGGCGCTTGCCGCCAAGAAGCGAGGTTTGAACATCGAAAGTCCCCTTTACGGGATGCGTATTCGCATCGTTATGGGACGATCATGTTCGTTCGCGGTCTGGCGGCAAGCGTTAAGTTGTCGTTCATGCTTTAGAAGGATTGGCCTGTTACCAATCGGCAACAATGTTGTAAGATTATGTCTGATTATGTCTTAAAATTGTAACGCTTCGCTTTGACCTCAGTCCCGCTCGACGCAGACGGCGATGCCCATGCCGCCGCCGATGCACAGCGTGGCGAGGCCTTTCCTGGCGTCGCGGCGGCCCATTTCGTGGAGGAGGGTGGTGAGGACTCGTGCGCCGGATGCGCCGATGGGGTGGCCGATTGCGATCGCGCCGCCATTGACGTTGACGCGTTCCGGATCCCAGCCCAGTTCGCGGCCGACGGCCAGCGCCTGTGCGGCGAAGGCTTCATTGGCTTCGATCAGGTCGAGATCGGCGATCGACCAGCCGGCCTTTTCAAGCGCACGGCGGCTGGCGGGGACGGGGCCGATGCCCATGATCGACGGATCGACACCGGCCGATGCCCAGCTGGCGATGCGGGCGAGGATCGGGCTGCCGCGGCGTTCGGCCTCCGCGCGCGACATGAGGACGAGGGCGGCGGCGCCGTCGTTCAGGCCCGAGGCGTTGGCGGCGGTGACGGTGCCGTCCTTGCGGAAGGCGGGACGCAGACCGGAAATGCCTTCGAGCGTGGCGCCGGCGCGGATATATTCGTCCTGATCGACGACGATGTCGCCCTTGCGGCCCTTGATGGTGACGGGCGCGATTTCCGCGACGAAGCGGCCGGCGCTGCGGGCGGCTTCGGCCCTGTTCTGCGAGCGGACGGCGAACTGGTCCTGCTCTTCCCGCGTGAGCTGATATTGCTCGGCCAGATTTTCGGCGGTGATGCCCATATGATAATGGTTGAACGCGTCGGTCAGACCGTCCTTGATCATGGTGTCGATCAGCTCGACCGCGCCCATCTTCGTCCCCGCGCGCAACGCCTGGGCATGGTTGGCGAGCGACATGCTTTCCTGACCGCCCGCGACGACGATATTGCTGTCGCCGGTGGTGATCGCCTGCGCGGCGAGCGCGACGGCGCGGAGGCCGGAGCCGCAGACCTGGTTGACGCCCCAGGCGGGGACTTCCTTCGGCAGGCCGGCGGCGATCGATGCCTGACGTGCGGGGTTCTGGCCCTGCGCGGCGGTCAGTACCTGCCCGAGAATGACTTCGGAGACATCCTCCGGCGCGATGCCGGCGGAGGCGAGCGCGGCCTGGATGGCGGTGCGGCCCAGTTCATGGGCGGGGACGGTAGCAAGTCCGCCCAGGAAGCTGCCGACCGCGGTGCGGCGGGCGGCGGTGATCACGACATCGGACATGCATCTCTCCGTTCAGTTCTTGCACATTCGTCTAACAGCCCCGGCCCTGTTGCGAAAGCCAGTCCCGTAGCGGCAGCCAGAGCGCGTCGCGGGCGCGCGTGCCGACGACCATGCCGACATGCCCGAGCGCGATGCGGTGGGAGATGGCGTGCGGCACGATGCCCGACAAGGCCGTAGCGGCCGGGACGATGCGGTCGCTGGTCGAAAGAATGTCGAGGATCGGGCAGGCGATCATGGCGGGATCGATCCGCTGGCCGGCGACTGCCCAGCGGCCGGTGCCGGGGCGGTCGTCGCGGTAGCAGGCGTCGAACAGATCGCGCGCGGCGGCGAGCGCGATCGGCGGGCCGTCATTGGCCCAGTCCTCCAGCAGCAGGAAATCGGCGATGTCGGTTTGCGTGGCGAAGGCGGCGAAGCGGGTGGCGATGCGGGCGGGATCGAGCTGCCAGAAGGCGGCTTGCAGCGTTTCGATCGGCAGCAGGCCAAGCTGCTTGGCGATCGGCGCGGCCTCGCGCCACAGGCCCGCCAGCGCATCGCGCGCGGTGGCGGGGTAGCCGGAAAAGACCCAGGGCGTCGCGATCAGCGCGAGCGCGGGGACGGGGCGAAGCGCGGCGGCGGCGATTGCCATCGTGCCGCCCAGGCAATAGCCGACCAGGGCGGGGGGGCGATCGAGGCTGTCGAGCAAGGGCAGCAGCATCGATTCTACATGGGCGGCGAGATCCTGCCCGGCGTCGTCGGGCGTGGGTGTGCCCCAATCGACCAGCAGCACGCGAACACCCTGTCCCGCCAGCCAGCGCAGCAGGGAGCGGTCGGGACCGAGATCGAGTACCGATGACGGATTGATGAGCGACGGGATGAAGACCACCGCCGGTCCGGTCCCGCCGCCGCCATAATCACGCAACGATGCGCGGCCGGCGCGGGCGACGATGGGGGCGGGCGGCATGGGCGGTGGTCGTTCTGCCATCTGGTAACGGCGCAGGCCGGCGAGCGCGCGGCCGAGCATTTCCGGATCGCCCTGTGTCTCGCGCCGCAGCAGATCGAGGAATAAGGGCAGGGGGCGCGGCCTGTGTTGCGACGCGGCGGAAATCGGTGCTACCAAAGGTTTTTGAGGGTCGGGACAGAGCGACATGGGCAAATCGTCAGGTGGTTCGGGCGTCATCACCATCAAGAAATACGCCAATCGTCGTTTGTATGACACCGACTCGTCGAGCTACATCACGCTCGAGCATCTGGCGGCGATGACGCGGGCCGGGCGCGAGTTCAAGGTGATCGATGCGAAGTCCGAAGAGGACATCACGCACAGCGTGCTGACGCAGATCATCATGGAAGAGGAAACGCGCGGGCAGACGATGCTGCCGGTCGGGTTCCTGCGCCAGTTGATCGGGCTGTATGGCGACAATATGCAGTCGATGGTGCCGCAATATCTGGAAGCGTCGATGGATGCGTTCAAGCGCAACCAGATCCAGTTCCGGTCGGCGATGGAAGGGGCGTTTTCGGGCGGGCCGTTCGCGGAGATCGCCAAGCGCAACCTGGAGATGTTCGAGGTGGCGGCCAGCGCGTTCAAGGGGCCGATCGTGCCCGGCGCGCCGACCTCCGCGACTCCGCCGCCTGTGGCCGACGTGGCGGACGAAGTGTCCGACCTGAAGGCGCAACTGGCCCGGTTGCAGGCGAAGATCGACACGCTGAAACCCTGACCGGACGGGGCGTGCGCCGCACGATATGCGACGAAATTGAAAGATTGACGTTATAAGCCTATATGCGAAGCCCGGTTGCGGATTGCGCACCTGGCAGGGCGTTCGGAGGCTCGGTGGAAACGATCATTATCCTGGCGCTGGTTTTCTTCTTCGTCGGATTGCGGCTGTACAGCGTACTCGGCAAGCGGACGGGGCATGAACAGCCGGTCGCCAAACCGGTGGAGACGAAGGCGGCGCTGCCCTCCTTCCCACGCACGCTGCGCGAGGCGAAGCCCGATCCTGTGCAGGGCGTCGATCCCGCGATCGATGCGCGCGCGCGCGATGGCTTGCGCAAGCTGGTGTCGGCCGATCCGCAATTCGACGTCGCCCGCTTTCTGGAAGGTGCGCAGTCGGCATACCGGATGATCCTGGAAGCCTATTGGGCCGGCGACGAAGCGGCGCTGGATGCGCTGGTCGATGCCGATGTGCGCGATGCGTTCATCGATGCGATCGGCGCGCGTCGGGAAGCCGGGCATGTGCTGGACAACCGGCTGGTCGCGATCGAGCGCGCCGTGATCGATGCGGTGCGCGTGGAAGGGCAGACGGCGACGATCGTCGTGCGCTTCGATGCCGACATTGCCGCCGTGACGCGTGACGCCGAAGGTGCGGTGATCGCCGGATCGGTCAGCGACGCCGTCAGCACGCATGACGTCTGGACCTTTGCTCGCAATGTGCGCGCGAGCGATCCCAACTGGATCCTGATCGAAACCGACGAAGCGTCTTGATCCGGCGCTTTTTGACGGCCGGTATGGCCGCGCTGTCGCTGGCGGGATGCGCCACGACCGAGCGGCCACCGGCAATGCCCGCCGCGCCGGTCGGCGGGGGCGAAACGCCGTCGCGTCCGCTGGCGGCACCGGCCAGTTTGATGCCGGGGCCGAAGCGGGTGGTGCCGCGCGCGATCGTGCCGCCTACGGTTCTGTCGGTCACGCCTGTCGTGGGGGCGGCCTCCGCCTTCGCGAGCGGCGTGCGGGCGGGGCCTGCCTTCGCCGCGCTGGGCGCGACCGAGGCGGAGGCGCGGGCGGCGCTGGCGGCGTTCCGGACCAGTTGTCCGAGTCTGGTGAAGCGCACCGATCGCAGTGGGTTGACGCGCCCGGCGGACTGGCAGCTGGCCTGTAGCGCCGCGGCGACATGGCCGCGCGACGACGCCTCGACCTTCTTCGCGCGCTATCTGGAACCGGTGGTGGTGGGCGACGGGCAGGCCTTCGCGACCGGCTATTACGAGCCGGAGATTGCCGGGTCGCGGACGCGCCAGCCGGGCTATGAGGTGCCGATCTATGGGCGGCCCGACGATCTGGTCGATGTCGATCTGGGCCTGTTCGCGCCCGACCTGAAGGGGCGCAAGATCCGGGGTCAGGTTCAGGGCGATGCGCTGAAACTCTATCCCGATCGCAGTCGGATCGTGGCGGGTGAGATATCCGGTCATGCGCCGGTGATCGCGTGGGCGAAGGATCCGATCGAATTCTTCTTCCTGCAGGTGCAGGGATCCGGCTTGTTGCGGTTGCCCGATGGCGGGATCATGCGCGTGGGCTATGCCACGCAGAATGGCCGCGAATATACCGGCATCGGCCGTTACATGAAGGATCGCGGGCTGTTCGCGCCCGGTCAGGCGACATCGATGCAGGGCATCATCGCGCGGCTGCGGCAGGAGCCGGATGGCGGCGCGGCGATCATGAACGCGAACAAGAGCTTCGTCTTCTTCCGCGAACTGGGCGGCGCGGGGCCGCTGGGCGCGCTCGGCTATCCGGTGATGGGGCGGACGACGGTCGCCGCCGATCCGGCCTTCACGCCGCTGGGCGCGCCTTTGTTCCTGTCGATGGACCGGGGCGAGGCGAGCGGACTGTGGGTGGCGCAGGATACGGGCGGCGCGATCAAGGGCGCGAACCGGTTCGATACCTATTGGGGGTCGGGCGCGGAGGCGCGGACGGTGGCGGGCGGCATGTCTGCGCGCGGGCAGGCCTGGTTGCTGCTGCCGGTGGGCACGGTGGCGCGGTTGACCGGCGGCGCTGCGGGCGTGGCGATTCCGGATGGCGGGGTCGATGGCGGGACGCCGGCTCGGCCCTGACGAGCAGGCGCTCTGGCGACGCGTGATCGCCGATGTGCGCCCGCTCGCGCCCTTGGCGGCGACGAAGGCGGAGCCGGTCGCCGGTGCGGTTCCGACTGTGCCGGCGCCCCCGCCGCCGATGGGGAAGAAGCGGGCGCGGGTTCCGGTCGCCGTGGCGGTGCTGCCGGTGCGGCTGGCGGCGCGCCCAGTCGCGCCCGGCGAGACGCTGGATGGCGGCTGGGACCGGCGGCTGCGGCGCGGGCTTGCCAGCCCGGATGTGACGATCGATCTGCATGGCTATACGCTGGCGCAGGCGCATGGTGTGCTGGAGGCCGGGCTGCACCGCGCGCTGGCGGATGGCGCACGCATGATGCTGCTGGTGACGGGCAAGCCCCCCAAGGTGCGTGGCAGCGCCCTCGACCGCCCCGGCCGCGGCGCGATCCGCGCGGTGATCGGCGACTGGCTGATGGGATCCGCCCACGCGGCGCGGATCGCGGCGGTGCGGAATGCGCATCCACGGCATGGCGGGGCGGGGGCGCTCTATGTGATCCTGCGGCGGGCGAGGGAGTAGGGACCGGTCGCGGTTCCTAGAGTCGTTTTCAATCTGGTTTAACCGTTCGCCATCCCGGACTTGATTTGGGATTCAGCTTCTGTCGTCCGCGCGGTGCAGAAGAAAAGCCGAACCCCGGATCAAGTCCGGGGTGACAAT